>Ga0256404_1002313_pt1 | contig 42423 bp, 27 predicted proteins | sample RumenRJG_01DNA_FD_185990 | JGI IMG/M metagenome (GOLD analysis project Ga0256404, IMG submission 185990) | Bovine rumen microbial communities from Lethbridge, Alberta, Canada - RJG_01 | ecosystem: Host-associated > Mammals > Digestive system > Stomach > Rumen | place: Canada: Alberta | collected... | reverse complement strand
TTTTGAAGCATTTGTCCAGGTTAGCCCGGTCGCAGCCGAGGTTGATGGCGAAAACTCCGGTGTCCGAGAAAGGGGTATAGGAGGTCTCGACGTTGTACACCCAGCCGTGTTTTTCCCGAAGTTCGGCATTCAGCAGGGAGTTTGAAGCCGGACCGCCGAGTATGTTGGCCAGAAGGGATGCGGAGTACCTGGCGGCCCCGTCATAAAGGGAGGGGGCCGTTCCGCCGATTACGGCGTTGGCTTCGTGGTTCCTCTTTTCGAGGGTCCTGTCGAAAAGGGTAGGAATCGGAGAAGGGGATGCGGAAACAGGGGAATCAGGTTCGTGCGATTCCTCTCCGAAATAGAGGGAAATGAGTTTCACGAGAAGCCCTTCCATCCTTTTCTCATCGATATCAGCGACTACCGCGACGGCCATCCTGGATGGAAGGAACCGCTCGGAAGTGAATCTCCTGAGGTCGTCTCCGGTAATCTTCTTTACCGTCGAACATTTCCCCAAGATCCTCCGCCCCAGCGGATGGCTCCCGAAAAGCATTTCCTCGAACCTGTCGTAGATCTCATCCGCCGGGCTGTCCTTGTAGGAATTGATCTCATCGGTCACCACACCTTTCTCGGTTTCAATCTCATTGTCGGGAAACGTCGGCGCCGTGGCGAGATCCATAAGCAGCCCCAGGGCCTTGCCGATGTCTTCTTTCAGGACCGTGGAGTGGATGACGATCTCCTCTTTCGTGGTGTAGGCGTTGAGTTCGCCGCCGAGCTTGTCGAGGTAGGAATTTATGGTTGAGGCGCTTCTGCGTGAAGTCCCTTTGAAAATGGTATGCTCTGTGAAATGGGCGATACCTTCCGGGAACCCGCCCTCGTCCCTTGTGCCGCATTTGATGCTCAGGGAGCAGTATCCCACCGCGGAGCCGCTTCTTTTCACGGCATACCTGAGTCCGCAACGCGCTTTCCCTTCAATCATTTCGCTCTTCGTTACCTCTTTATCTGACTGCCGACACTATTTTCCCTATGTCTCCGCTCTGGAAACCTTCCGGGGTCTTCTTTGAAATCTTGTGCTTTTCGAACAGATAGAGCCTGTGGTCTGAGGCCCCGATGAGAAGACGGTAGCACACTGACCCTTTCTGGGGATCGAATGGTGCGATGACATAGCTGACTGCGGTATTCCCGTCACCGCGGGAAAAGGCTTCGTCGGCCTCATCTTCGGGTACTATCCGGACGGCCGTGCCGAGGTCTTTTCCTTTGAATGCGGAGGCCTCTTCGGAGAGGTCGTCTTCGGAGATGAGGACGGTCATGTCGCCGGATTTCTTGAGCGAGTGGACCTTAAGGGTTGATTCGCCCCTTGAGCCGTGGTCTACGGCTGCCGTGGCCATTTCCTGCACCAGGTCAATGAAAGCGCTCATGAAAACGACTTCCCTTCCGGACGACATCGTAGATGAGCAGAGAGGGAGGGAGATGACTTCGTAAAAATCATTCAGGGGGGAGTCCGGTTTCGGGGCCGATCCGCCTTTGATCAGGGTCATCATGCTGAGGCCCGGTTCGGTTTCCTTGCGGAACTGGGCCTGGACTATCAGCAGGAAATAGTAGTCCGCGCTGCCCTTCAAGGTATTGAATTCATCGAACGTGCAGAATTCGTACGGGGTTATCCTCCAGCGGCGTATCACCTCTTCCTTGAAGGATTCGTCGAGGAGTTCGTTGCCGGTAAGGACCACCTTGGTGGTCTTGTACATCAGGTCGGAGAGTTTTTCCTTTCGGGTTGTGAATTTCGCCTGGGCGGCGGCATCCGTACCTGTGAAGGAACAGATTGCGGCAAGGGCCAGGATTATGAGGGTCAGTCTTTTCATATCAGTCGTCTCCTATTTGTGCAAAGTTATTAAATTAATGATTAAATTTGTCTGTTATGTCGGATTATGTAGTATCAGCACGCAAATACAGGCCGGACTCTTTCGAGAGCCTGATAGGCCAGGATACCATCGCAAAGACCCTCAAGAATTCAATCCTGCGGGGTCAGTTGGCCCATGCCTATCTCTTCTGCGGCCCCCGCGGCGTCGGAAAGACCAGCACCGCCCGGATATTCGCCAAGACCATAAATTGTGCCAATCCCACGAAGGACATGGAGCCTTGCGGCCATTGCGAGTCCTGCGAGTCCTTCCAGGAGGGCCGTTCCTATTGCATCCACGAGCTAGATGCCGCGTCCAACAACGGAGTCGAAGACATCAAGTCCCTGATGGACCAGGTGCAGATCCCTCCCCAGGTCGGGAAGTACAGCGTGTATATAATCGACGAGGTCCACATGCTTTCCACTGCGGCCTTCAACGCCTTCCTCAAGACCCTCGAGGAGCCGCCGGCACACGCTATATTCATCCTTGCCACGACTGAGAAGTATAAGGTCCTCCCCACCATCCTCTCCCGTTGCCAGACTTATGACTTCAACCGCATCAGCGTGTCCGATATGGTGCGGAACCTGAGGTCCATCGCCGAGAAGGAGGGGATTAAGATCGACGACGAGTCCCTTCATGTAATAGGCCAGAAGGCTGACGGGGCGATGAGGGACGCGCTGACCATCTTCGACCAGACGGTGGCTTTCTGCGGGACCGACGTGAAATATGAGGATGTGCTGAGGAACCTGAACGTCCTTGATTATGAGTACAGTTTTTCCCTTGTCGAGGATTTCCTGAGGGGAGATTATGCTGCGGCTTTGAGGACTTTCGACGAGGTGCTTTCCAAAGGGTTCAACGCACTCCATTTCGTGGGAGCCCTCAGTTCCCATCTCCGCGACCTCATGGTGGCAGGAAGCGGTGGCATCGACGCCCTTCTCGATCTTCCCGATTCACTTAAGTCTCGTTACCGCGAGCAGGCTTCCAGGTGCAGCATTCCTTTCCTGTACAATGCCCTGAGCGTCACTACCCAGTGCGAGGCAGGATACAAGGCGAGCCTGAATCCGAGGCTGCATATAGAATTCGCCTTGATGAGACTTTGTTTCCTCAGCAATCCTGATTCGGTGTCTGTCAGGCCCGCCTCCCAGCCTAAGGCTGCACCTGTTCCCCAGCCTAAGGCGGTCCCCGTCGCGGCGGGAGTTCAGCCTTCGTCGCCGGAACTTGGGAAAAAGGCTCCTCAGGCCGAATCTCCCGCCGCTCCGGTAGAACAGGCGTCCCATGATGAGACCTCCGTCGCGGCGGAAGTACACCCTTCCTCGCCGGAACCTGAGGAAAAGGCTCCTCAGGCCGAATCTCCCGCCGCTCCTCAGGAGACGGCAGATGCACAGCCCGCTCCGGCCGAGAAACCGGCCAAGGGGCGGAAACGTCCTGTAAGGACAGGAGCGTCCTTGTCGCTGGATGCCATCATAGGGGAGCAGGAGGAGAAGGAAAAGGTGATAAGCGACGGAGGGGAAGAATCTGTGGAACTGCCTTCTGATGAGGAGCTTGAGGCCAAGTGGAAAGAGCTCCCGGGAATGTATTCTTCGATGCAGCGTCTGTCCTATGCCCTCGCCTCAGCAAAAATCGAGGTCAGCGAAGATGCCGGGAAAAAGATAGTTACGTTCAATGTCACGAATGTCGCCCAGCAGCAGTGGATCGAAGAGAAGATTCTCCGTGACCTTGAAATCAATTACCAGAAACTTCTCGGCAACCCCCGTGTCCAGCTCAGGGTCGGGGTCCAGCCGTCAGAGGAGGGACCGAAGGAACTCTATACCACCCATGAAAAGGCCAGGTTCCTGGTCGAGAACGAACCTCAGGTGAACGAGTTTGTGAAGGATTTGGGACTGGAAACCAGATAATACAGAATTGCCATGAAACTCAGATGTGAGAACCTTGTCAAGAAATATGGAGTGAGGACAGTCGTGAAAGGCGTGTCCATGGAGATCAACCAGGGGGAAATCGTGGGTTTCCTCGGCCCCAACGGAGCCGGCAAGACCACAAGTTTCTACATGATTACCGGCCAGATCGTGCCCAATGGCGGCAGGGTGTTCCTCGATGATGAGGACATCACCGAGCTCCCTATGTACATGAGGTCACAGAAGGGGATCGGCTACCTTCCCCAGGAGGCTTCCGTATTCAGGAAGATGTCGGTCGAGGACAACATCATGTCCGTGATGGAGATGTCTGACATGACCAGGGAGGAGAGGGAGGAAAGGCTTGAGAGCCTGATAGATGAGTTCAACCTGTCGAAGGTCCGCAGAAGCAAGGGCATCCAGCTCTCCGGAGGAGAGAGGAGGCGCTGCGAGATCGCCCGGGCATTGGCGGTGGATCCCAAGTTCGTCCTTCTGGACGAGCCTTTCGCCGGAGTGGACCCCATCGCCGTGGAGGACATCCAGTACATCATTGCCAAGTTGAAATACAAGAACATCGGCGTCATCATCACCGACCACAACGTGGGCGAGACCCTTGCCATCACGGACCGCGCCTATCTGCTGTATGAAGGCACCATTCTCCAGCAGGGAACCCCCGAGGCCCTGGCGGCCGATGAGGAAGTCAGGACAAAGTATCTTGGCTCCGGCTTCGTCCTCAAACGTTCCGTTTCTGTTGAAAGGGCCCGCGCCGAGCACGAGGCTCAGACTCTGGAGGCGTAGTTTTTTTTTATCAATCTGTTACTTATCTTTGTAATTGTCAATAAAGAAGAAAGGTGATCCGTCCTGCTTCATATAGCCTTCCCGGTCCCGTTCCTGCTCGTAGTGGGTGGGGTATAATTTATTAACATTCAATTATTTACATAAACCTTTCAGCTTATGAATCCAAAAGACGCATACTTCGCACCCGTATGCGAAGTGCTCGAGTTGCGGCTCGAAGGAACCATTGCCCAATCCCTTCCGGACATTGAAGATGGAGGAGAAATCATTTAATCAAGGAGGACGAACCATGAAAAAGACACTCTTCACCCTGTTTGCCGCCGCTCTGGTTCTATCCGCCGGCGTTTCCTGCAACAAGACCGACGCTCCTGCGACTAAGGAGCGTACCCCCGTTACCATCACCGCCACCATCGGCTCCGGAGAAGACACCAAAATATCCTACACTGAAGACGGTAACGTTCTCAAGACCGCCTGGGAGACCAGCGAGACCATTTCCGTCATCACCACGAGTGACGCCGGCTATATTGTCACAATCGACAATTTCACCTATTCCGGCCCCGGCGGAAAGACCGTCGATTTCACCGGAACCCTCTCCGAAGGAGCCGCGAAGCACGTCCGGGTGGTTTATCCCGCTCTCGAGCAGTACACCAACTCCTCGAGCGAGACCCGGTATGGAACTCCGCGTACAGAATACTCGACAAACGACGTCGAACGCTTGATACGCAATATTTCTATCGGAGGCAATTGGCTTGATTCGTTCAATCCAAATATCTTCGTCCAAAAGGAAAACGGGAGCACGGCCCATCTAAAAGATGCAATCATATATTTTGGAAGCGGAGTTATTTCCGAAGGCGCAATGTCGGTCGAAGTCTCCCCTATGTCATCCGTCATCAAGGCTACCTTTACCAACCTCCCCGACGAAGCCAAAACAAAGGCGTGCGATATAATACAGATTTCCGCATATGACTCTGAAGATGATTCTTATAGTTTCCAGTCAGATGGGTTTAATCTTATAGGCAATTCCCACAGTTATGGCGGCTATATTTACACCTCCTCGGTTTACCTTGGCTCTTTCTCTCCCAGGAATTATCTGCCGATTTCCGGAGCCGACGCCCTGGTTGTCTATCTGCCGATTATTCCCGGAGACGGCGGCAGGGTATTCGGCCCCTCCGGCGCTTCCAGGCTGCATTACTCCTATTCCTCCGGTTATAGCAGTTCACTGTTCTCTAAGGAAGGTGACATCACCCTCACAAAAGACCTCACCCTCGAGCCCGGCAAGATGTACCGCCTTACCGTGGACATGAGTAAATAAGGTTTTAAGAGAATCACTCAACCATATAACAATCAGCAAATTACGTGACTTTACCCTGCCGGTTTTCGGTGGGGTGAAATTGTATAAAAACCTGACAATCAATACGTAAAGTGACTCTTAAAAAATGTCCGGTATCATCAGACAATTGGCTACCTTTGCAAAAACAACTTTAGCCATGAGAGCAGTAATTCAGAGAGTATCGGAAGCTTCAGTAACGATAGACGGCCGTGTCAAATCCCATGTAGGTCCCGGCCTCCTCGTCCTTCTGGGAGTCGGGCACGAGGATGGGCAGGAAGACATCGACTGGCTGGCCAGGAAGGTTGCCGCGTTGAGGATTTTCGACGATGCTGAAGGGGTGATGAACCTAAGCGTGAAGGAATCCGGAGGCGAGGCCCTGGTTGTCAGCCAGTTCACCCTTATGGCTTCGACGAAGAAAGGGGCCAGGCCATCCTATCTCGGAGCTGCAGGGCATGAAAAGTCGGTTCCTCTCTATGAGAAATTCTGCGAGGCTCTTTCTGCCGCAATCGGAAAGCCGGTGGGGACCGGGGAGTTCGGGGCGGACATGAAGGTGTCCCTTGTCAACGACGGTCCGGTTACGATCTGCATCGATACCAAAAACAGGGAATAGGCATAGCCCCGAGAGGTCGCGGCATTTTTTTTTCGTGAATGAGCGGCTTGCCGGCAGATGGAACAGGGGCGGCCGAACCGGCCGCCCCTGACACCAAAGAAATATTAACTGTAACTTAAGTTCCTACAGGGAACCGAGGGACATGATCTCGGACTCTGTAAGGCATCTGTTGAAGAAGGCGGCCGTGGACCAGAAGAGGGTCTGGTCGTCGCCGTCGTTGTCAGCGTCAAGCAGACAGGCGACATCCTCGAGGACAGATCTGTCGTCCAGGGCTGTCCCGTCTTTCCAAAGGGCGGTATTAACGTATATGCGCATGTATTCGTTGGCGTTTTTCACGAATACGAAGCGATACCACTTGTCGTTGGATATTGCGTTGGACGAACGGTTGCCGCTGGCTCCGAACTGCACCTCCCCTCCTTTTCGCAGATAAATGCTCTGGTCGCTTGAATTATTCGAGGCGACATTGACGAAAGAGGTGTACTTGCCATCTGACGAAGCTGGGCGCAGGGCGTCGATGACCAGGGTATATACGGTGGGGTCGGAAAGGCCGTGGACACAGTAGAAACTGTTGCCGAGCAGGGTCTTCACTGCTCCGTCACGCTTGTTGAAGCCCACGATGGAGGACCATCCCTGGTCTGATTTATCGCCCAGACAATCTTCTTCACCATCAGGATCGCGGAAGTAGGCCACCAGATCCTTCCCGACAGTAGCCTTCAAAGGATCGGCTGCGTTGAACTCCCAGAGCCCTGTGAGACCTTCCAATTCCTGGAGGGCCATACCGATAGTGATTTCATAGACATTGACGTTAACGGTGGCCGATTTGTCGCCGCAGGAAATCGTTATGGTGCAGTCTCCGGGATCGACGGCCGTTATCTTTCCGAATTCGCTTACAGTGGCCACTTCGGGATTCGAACTGGTGTAGGTAAACTCGTAATCGGTGCAGTCCCAGGGAATAGGATAAGCAGGCGTGGTGGCAGTGGACCCCATGTTGAGGCTGAGGGCGTCACCTACCTGTATGCCTTTTAACTTGACGCCGGCTCCGAATTTCTTGTCGCAGGCCGAGAGACTGGCGACGACAAGAATCAAGGCAAGAATCTTTATGATTGATGTTTTCATATCTTATCGGATTAATCTGTTCGTCATTTATTGAATAGTCACTGCACCAGGGTCCTTGAGGTTGTCGTTAAGGGCCTTGTCGTAGGAAGGATAAGGCAGGTAGAGAAGATCCTCGCTCCATTCGACGGCAATCTCGCCGGGTTCCTTGAGGGAAACGGGACCGGTTACCATGTCGGCTTTGTCGGGGTTCTCGAGCAGCCACTGTCCGGTGACTTCGATGGCGGGATTCTGCTTCCTGTATTCGAAGTGCTCCTTGACCCGTCCCATACGGCGCATGTCGAAGTAGCGGCATGCATAACCATAGTGGTAGCAGGCTGCTTCCCAACCGTGTTCGTTATATGCGGCTTCTGCAAGTTGGGCAGCTGTCATGCTGTCGGGATAGACATTGGGGGATGAATCGGCCCTGGTGGCGCTGACACCCTGGCCGTCAGCGCGGTTACGCACGATGTTCACCAGGTCGATGGCTTCCTGGTTCACCTGTCCCGAGCGTCCGAGAGCCTCGGCATAGCAGAGATAGACTTCGGAAAGGCGGATGAAACTGCGGGTCTGGTCCCTCCACATCGAGGATTGCTTGTTCCAGGCTACGGTCTGGTCGAATTCTCCGTTATCCGACTGCATGGTCTTGAGAGTATATGGAGTGTACCCAATGGCATTGGAATAGAACCAGGGAACAACCTTCTTGTCTCCGTTATGATAATAGACGTCGCCATAGGTCGCCTTTTTCCTCGGTCCCGGAGGGAAGTTGAGCCAGAACTTGAGCTCGCACCTGGTGTTGCTGTATCCTCCGCTTTCGGTGACTGCGTCGACGCAGGCCCTGGAGCACTGGGAGCCGTTTCCGTCATCATAGTCGGCGCTGTAGTAAAGGGCCAGGATGGTTTCCTTCTGGGCATAGTTGTATTTGCGTGAGAAGTTGTCGCCGTAGTTCTCGAAAAGCGCGTAGTAGTACTTTCCGGCCTTTACGTCATCGATAAGCTTCTTAGCTTCATCGGCGGCGAGCTTGTAGTACTCCTGTCCCTTGTTGAGAGGCCAGCCTGCCATGGTCAGGTATACCTGGGCCAGGGTTGCCTGGGCGGCAGCCTTGTTTGCAGCGATGTTGTAGCCGTTGGTAGCCCAAGGGGAACTGTCATAGTTCATAGGCAGCATTTCCTCGGCCGTCTTGAGGTCCGCCACGATCTGTTCGTAGATCTCTTCTTCGGAAGAGAGCCCCTTTTCGAGATCGATGGAATTGTCGAGATTCATGGGAAGTTTGCCGTAGGTGCGGACGAGGAAGAAGTACCAGTATCCCCTCCAGAAATAAGCTATTCCCAGATCCCTGTTGAGCTGGTCTTCCGTGACTCCGGGGGTGTCCCCGCCACCGTTGATGATGAAGTTTGCAGCCTTGATGGACAGCCAGTAACGCCACCACGGGTCGGTTACCAGATCCTCCGCGTCGTCATACTCGTAGCAGTCCTGGCGAAGGTATTTCGTCTTGGTCGTAATGCTGTTGATGTCGTCTCCCAGAAGGCTCTGCGAGAAGTACGAACCGTAATGTCCGACATATTTGTTGATGAACTGCAGGGCATGGACCGCTCCGTCCAGGTCGCTGGGCTGGCTGAAAGCGGAGGTGCTCATGAGCTGCCCCTTGGGGTCTTCGTCCAGATAGTGTTTGCAGGAAGTGAATGGCAGGGCAAGGAGAGCCAGTGCCAGTATTATAAATATGTTTCTCATAATAACTCCTCCTTTTTTAGAATATCAATTTGGCGGTAAAGGTTACGGTCCTTGCGCTCGGATAGGCATTGACGTCACGGCCGATGACCTTGTCTCCGTCAACCTTGTCTGTGGCTTCCGGATCGTAGCCGGAGTACTTGGTGAGAGTAAAAAGGTTCTGTGCGCTCACGCCGAGGGCGATGTCGCAGATGGATGTAACCTTCTTGGGAATGGTATAGGAAACGCTTACGTTCTGCAGGCGCAGGAAGTCGGCGTCTTCAAGCCACTTGGTGGAACGTGTCGTGCTGGCGTTCCTCGCGTTGGAGATGGCTGCGTATTTCGCGTTCTTCTTGTCGTATACCTTGTCCCAGTTGGCGTAATAGGACTCGCGGGTCCTCACGAACAGGCTCTGGCTGGTGATCTCGGACAGCTGGTGGTGGATGGTGTTCAGCCTCTGGAAGCCGGTTGAGGCCCTGAGCAGGATGTTCGCCTGCCAGTTCCTCCAGTTGAATGTGTTGTTCCATCCGAAGGTCCACTTGGGAACGGGGCTTCCGGTGATGATACGGTCCTCGTCGTTGAGGCTGGTGGTGGTGCCTCCGTCCTTGGTCTGGTAAAGGGAGGCTCCGCTTTCATCGAAACCGACGAATTTCCAGATGTGGAAGTTGCTCAGGGGATAGCCTTCCTTGATGATATAGGCATCGCCTTCCCGGGTTCCGGCCACACCCTCGTCAGGTATGATGAATTCTTCGTTGTAGAGGTCGGTGACCTCGTTCTTCTGCCAGGCAGCGGTGAAGGTGCTGGACCAGTCGAACTCCCTCGTCCTTACGGGGACGAAATTGGCTGTAAACTCGACACCGGTGCTGTACATGGCCCCTACGTTGTCATAGTAGCTTCCGCTTCCGGCATAGTAGGGGATGGTGAGCTCGAAGAGAAGGTCCCTGGTGTCCTTGTAGTACCAGTCAAGGTTGAGGTTGATCCTGGACTTGAGGAGGCTCACGTCAATTCCGAGGTCATATTGGTAGGTCTTTTCCCAGGAAAGGTTGGGAGAGTCGAGCTGGTCCATCCAGTATCCCGGCCAAAGGGCTCCGGTGGCCCAGGATTCATTCAAAAGGGAGAGAGCTCCGAGGGTTGCATAAGAGCTTATGGCCTGGTTGCCGGATACACCGAAGGAGGCCCTGAGCTTCAGCTGGTTGATAGGCTCGATGTCCTTCAAGAAATCTTCTTTGGCCACATCCCAGGCTGCCGCTGCTGAAGGGAAGAATCCCCACTTCCTCTTCTGGAACTTCGAGGAACCGTCTGCACGTGCGGCTGCCGTAAAGAAGTATTTGCCCTTGTAATTGTACTGAACTCGGGCAAGGGCGGAAAGGAGCTGGGATTCGACGAAACGGAGATCCCCGGTCTTGGCGCTGGATATTGAATTTATGTTCCAGAATCCGGTCTGCTCGTTCAGGATCCCGGTTCCTCCGATTTTGATTCTTTCGGTGTGGGTCTTGTATATCTCCCAGACCCCGGTGGCGGTGAGGTGGTGGTCCTTGGCGAAATCCTTCTGGTACGTGAGGTTGTTGGTCCACTGATAGATGAAGTCGGTTGATTTGCCCTGGGATATGCTGCTTGTGCCGTTGGGCTCTTTCTTTGAAGATTGGAAGTTGTAGGTGTTGCCTCCGGTGTAGATTATGGATCCCTGGGTGTCGAAGGTCAGTCCGGGAAGGATCTTGAACTTGAGGTCAAGGTAACCGTTGGCATTGTAATTCTTGCTTTCGCTCCTGTCAAGGAGGATTTCTCCGTAGGGATTGACTCCGATGGAGGAATAGCCGTCGGTTAGATAGACTCCGTCTTCGTCGGTAAGTTCGAGGAAGGGTGACCAGTTGGCCATTTCCAGCAGGTCGGCGTTGTCCGTGTTGCGGGTCCTGCCCAGGCTGAGGTTAACGTTTGTGGTGAGGTCGAGCCAGGGCAGCACTTCCGTTGTGAGGTTTGTCCTGAAGGCGTACCTGTTAAGATGGGAGGTGATGGTGATACCGGTCTGGTCAAGGTACTGTCCTGAAACGATATACCTGGTCTTTCCGTTTCCTCCGGAGACGCTCAGTTTGTAGTCCTGTGCGATACCGTGCTGAAGCATCAGGTCATAATAGTCATAACCAGCGGTTCCGGCCTTCCATGCGGCCATCTTTTCCGGATCGAAAGAGTACGAGGTGAGTTCGGAGAGGGCCTTGGCCTGCTCGTATGCATTCATCAGGTCGTATTTCTTCGTTATTGATGAAACACCGACCTGGGTGCTGAACTCGACCCTGGGCCTTCCCGCCTGTCCCTGCTTCGTGGTTACGAGGATGACGCCGTTGGCTCCTCGGGAACCGTAGATGGCGGTGGAGGAAGCATCCTTGAGGACCTCGATCGCTTCAATGTCGTCGGGGTTGGGTGCGCTGCCGCCGATTACTCCGTCAACCACCCAGAGGGGGTCGTTACCGAAGTTGATGGAGGAGATACCGCGGACGCGGACGTTCAGGCCGGCACCGATGGCTCCGCTATAGTTCTGGGCTACGACTCCGGCCATACGGCCCTGGAGGATTTCGCTGGTCTGCTTGATAGGTTGGTCCTTGAAGAGTCGGGCGTTCACCCCGCTCACAGCACCGGTGAGGTCGCTCTTCTTCACCGTACCGTAGCCGATGGCGATGGCTTCTTCCAGTTGCTCGACGTCATCTTCCATGGTGAAGTTATAGACGGTTCCTGAATCCAGGGGAACGGACATTGTCCTGAAGCCGATGCTGGAGGCTTCGAGAATCTGGGTCCCTGCGGGTACGTCAAGGGCGAAACGGCCCTCGGAATCGGTGGTGGTCCCGACTTTGGTGCCGGGCACCATTACGGCCACGCCCGGGAGAGTCTGGCCGTCTGCGTCGGTCACGACTCCGCTTACCCTTCTTGCGGGTCCTTGCTGGGAGGCGACCGGTGCCTTGGAAGGCATGGGGGAAAGGATGATCTTGTCATCCATTACCGTACATGAGACATTGTTTTTGGAGAATAGGCGTTCCAGCAAACTGTCCAGATCCTCATTCGATGAATTGATGGAGACTCTCCTGGAAGTGTTTACACGGGAATTCTCGTAGAAGAAGGTCAGACCTGTCTGCTCCTCAATCTGTTTCATGACAGATGCTATGGTGGCATTCCGGACATTCAAGGTAACCGTGGATGTCTTTGCCTGACCATACACCGAGATGAGATTTAGGACGAAACAGAAAAGCGGAAAGAGAACCAGCCTGGCCCCTCTCGATAAAATGATCGGTTTCTTCATAAATCGATTTTGATTAATAGTTTGGTTAATAATATTAAATATCTATGGTTTAGATAAATATCCTAATATACTTCGATATCGTTCACTTTCCCGTCTATGCTGCGCTTATCTGTGAATTTGATCATGGAAGCGGAACTGATATACTCAAGCACTCTCTCCAGCCTCTGGTCTTCCAATTCTCCGGTGAATGAATAGCGGACAACATTCGGATTCCTGACGATGAAATGAACTCCGTACCTTTTAGCCAGGCACCGGAAAACATCCGAAAAAGGAGTGGAACGGAATATAAGTTTGCCATTGCGCCATGAAGTGAAGACCCCAACCTCTACGGGGTCCACGGACATGATTCCATATTTTTTTGAATAATAACCCCTTTCCCCGGCAAGGATTGTCCTCATTGCGAGTTCTCCCTGGTCATCTTGATAGAGTGCTTCCACTCTCCCCTCCTCAAGGGTGATGGACATGAAGTCCTCTGACGGATAGGCATCCACGTTGAATGCCGTCCCTGTTACCTTGATCTCGGTTCCCTGGGGTGTGGTCACATAGAAGGGACAATCCGAATTCTTGGAAACCTCGAAAAAGCCTTCGCCTTCGATACTGACCCTCCTCTCCTTTTTCCCGAAGACAGAAGGATATGTGATTTTGGAGCCGGAATTCAGCTTTACCTTGGTGCCGTCGGGAAGGACCAGGCTGGCCATCATGCCAGGGTTGGTGTCTATGGAAATATCGCTGTCCTGAATGGCGTCTTTCTGTCCGGAGGCAAGTGATATGCTCAAGATGACCATCGGGATGAAAGCCGCCGCCGCAATCCCTTCAACCCATTTAAGGATCCTGCCGGCCTGTTTCCTGAGCATCCTCCTTTTAAGCGAAGACCGAGGTGTCTGCCGGCCTGCCCTGTTCAGGGAATCGAGGGTGTCCGTAATCTGCAGCACCTCAGCTTCATCCCTGAGAAGTGCCCGGTTTTCCTCGCTTTCGTCGAGCCATCGCTCGACGGCCTCTGTCTGGTCTGCATCCGTCCTGCCCTCAAGATATGCTGGTAGAAGTTCCTTAATACTGGATTTTAAGCCCATAATACGATTTTCCAAATTATTTTCTTACTATATAATATATCTGGACGACACCCCAAATTCCCTTTCCTTTTTTATTGAAAATTGGAGAATAGGCAGATTGTTTTTATAATTGTAGTATGGGCAGGGACAAAGAGTATTCTGAAAACAGATGGTTTCAATCTATGAGGGAAGGTGACAAGGTCGCTTTCGAAATGATATTCAACTGCTATTATCCCATCCTTTATGCCTATGCCGGCAGGTATGTCGAGAAGGACGACGCCGAAGATGTGGTTCAGACTGTCATGGTGGATTTCTGGGAGAGGAGGAGGACCCTGTCCCCAGACCTTCAGTTTTCGCCGTACCTGTTCCGTGCCGTATATTACAGATGTATGACCTGCATTACACACGGGCAGGCGAGGAAAAGGACGGAAGCCCGGTACTGGGAGCTGGTTCCGGACGCCATCGGCATCGACAATGACTCTTTTGAGAAGGAAAACCTAATTTCCAGGCTGATGGATGCCCTGGGCAGGCTGCCGGATGACTGGAGAGAGGTTATCATCTTGCATAAATTCGGCAGTATGAGCTATGCCGAGATCGCGGAAAAATTACAGATTACCACCAAGTCCGTGGACTACCGCATGCAAAAGGCTATGAGCGCCCTGCGGCTCTTGCTGAAGGACTCCCCGGTCCTTCTCCTTCTTCTGTGGCTTTAGGCGGAGGCCTCGCTCAAGTGAATCAGTTAAAGCGGGAACGTCACCGGAGGCTTGCCGGGAGTCTCTACACCGGCGAGCGTCGCAGGAATGGTTTTACCGCCCCAGAAACCATTTCCAAGCTGGAACGATGTGGATGATTCCCTGTGCATCTTTGACATCTTCTTCGCTGTCGCGCGTGACGATAGTCAAGTCCTTGCATCCAGTTAAGCCGGCAGCTTCACGGATGCCGCCGAGTTCCCGCTCACGGGTGTCTTTGTCTTTCATGTCCCAGCACACCTGAATCAGTTGCTTTACATCAGTATCGGTCTGAATAACGAAGTCACATTCCTTATTCCCAAGGTAATAGCAGATCTTCTGACCTTCGGGAAGGTTCCTGAGCAACTGTAGGAACACGACGTTCTCAAAGAGAATTCCATCGTCGTCCTTACCAGGCAGCAAAACTGATTGACGCAGACCATTGTCTACGCAATAGTATTTGGGAAGAGCACTGCTTTCCTTCTTGAAGGACAGGTCAAACTTGGTCACCTTGTAAAGCAGGAAGATAGAGCAGGTTTTGTCGGCAATATCATACAGATCGTCCTTGGTGGCTTTACGGCCCTGGGAGCGCATGTCGTTGTAGATGGCATTGATGGATGCCGGCTTGGTCATTCCGGCCATCAGGCGTTTGATCACATATTTGACACGTTCGGGATTGGACAGTTTGTATCGGTCAATCAGATCCCGGAAGATCATGGCGTTGAAGTATCCCTGCAGGAGTTTGTCCTTCATCACGCGGCTAGACTCCAGAACGACTTCCGGATAACCGCCTTCGTGGACAAAAGCATAGAATGAGGAACGCAGAAGCGCTAAGTCTTTCTCCATGTGGCTGGTCATGGGAATGTCTTTAAACTGGCAGTATTCCTTGAAGGACAGTGGATATTCTTTATACTCCAACGGCCAGCCCCTAAGGGCGGTATTGAGCTCCTCGGAGAGCATATCGGCATTGCTCCCGGAGATGAAGATGTGCTTGCTGTAGTGTTTGGACAAGCGCATCACGAAGAGCTCCCACCCTTCGATTCGCTGGATTTCGTCGAAGAAGAAGTAAACGTCTTTGATGGGGATATCCGGGAACATCTCCATATAGGCCTCCAGGATGGAGTTGAAGTCAGAGGTCTGCATCCCTTCGAAGCGTTCATCGTCAAAGCCGATCCAGACGATTTGACGGGAGATGACGCCAGCCTTGAGGAGGCGCTCGATGCACAGTTCCATCAGTGTGGATTTTCCGCACCGACGTACCCCTACTGTGGTGATTATCTTCTTGGAATCTATGGGAAGTTCAACTTCGCGAGGGTTATAGGAAACAGGAATTTCCTCCTGTTTTAGGGCTATGAGGGATTTGATGGTTTCTTTTATGGTCATGGTATCCGTTTTTGCAAAGATATGAACTTTCCGTTAATTAAGGAAAGATTTTGAAAAATTTTCCTAAAATTCAGGAAGGGGCTATGTTCTGTCTTTCTCCCAGTTGTTGGTAAGCTTTTGCATGGCCTCAGTTTAAAAAAGGAGCCGGCTGCGATGAAGGGGTAGGGCTTGCACCTTAAACCTTATTCCGCGTGCAGGTATATCGTACCCTTGATCAGATTGTCTTCGAAATGGCTAGGTTTTCCTGAAGGACCTTCCTGTTCGGGGAGGGAGAATTTGGTCCCTATTGCGGGAATGCAATTCACGATGGAAATCTGTCCGTCGGGGAATTCCGTACTGATTCCCGGCCATTTTACCATGATCTCAGGATTGACCGAGGGATATCTGTACAAGGGATCCTCAGGTCTGAAGAGTTGGAGATACTGACCTTCTCCTTCTCCCAGAATCGTAAGGCTACCGGATGAACACTTGAGGTAAAGTGCCGTGAATTTCGAATAATATCCCTTGAATTCCGGATAATCCCAGTTTAAACCCGTTACGGTGTCGTTATATTTCTTTTCATGGATGGCATATGAGACTCCTTTAAGACGGTTCTTCCACACGCGGTATGGACCGTCTCCAAGCAGGACGGCTTCTTCAATTCCCTCCTCCGGATAATCAAAGGTGATACCGGCGACAGCATAATCCCCATTGAGACGGTATGCATAGTCGAGCCTGAGCCAACCTTCAGCGCAGACGGTCCATTTAAGGAACCTGCCGTCAGCGCAGTCGGCCCGGAACACATATCCGTCCGGGGTATGTCCATGGCTGAAACTCAAGGGCTCGTCCTCCAAATTGTAAAAACGGGGACCGGAAGGGAATTTGACCTTCTTGCCCTTACGGAGCGCTTCACAAACCATCCCTGTCTGCTTGTCAACAAGGAAAGACCAATTCTTAGAAGACAGTTTCAGAAAGCCTCCCTTGTCCACAACCTTTACTGAAGGCGCTTTCCCGGAAGGCAGGGCCCTGGCGGAGATCCCGCTTCCTGGAGTTATCGGCCAGGTCCAGGTCCATACCTCACGTCCGTCAGGACCGCATGCGGTGATGCTGAGCACGTCGGCATCCCTCCAGTTGCCAGGTAAGTCCGCTTTGAGAAGGGCCCGTTCCGTACATGGTCCCACATCGGGAGACGAGATGGCGAACTCCCTCTTCAGGACGGAAGAAACATCGAGAGGAGACGGATAACTTTTAAGCGATCCGGTAAAACTGCAGTCGCGAAGGTTGGTGAAATGATACCTGTTTGACACGGAGAAAGTACCGTCGAAATAGCTGAAATCAGGTTTTTCGATTTGTATCGGTGACCATATTTCCTTGATCGTATAGAAGGAGGCCTCCTTTTCGTGATGCGGACCAAGGATGCCGTCGGGGGATTTGTCAATGAAAACTTCAACCGCCATCCCCTTGTCCGTCCTTACTACCCCCTCGTCGGCAAAATTCCAAAGGAACATCCCCGCACCGGTGACGGAGTTCATTATGAGGTTCCAGTAGTCGTCAAGACCGGCACCGTGACCACCGTCGTTCAGGCCGTGTAGGCTCTCCGTGGGCATATAAACATAATCACCCGTCCTTATCCTCTTTTCGGAATAGGCAAAACCGGGATAATGCCTGGTATCAGTACCGTCATAAATAGAAAACGGCTCCACGACCTGACGCTTCTGGATATCGATGAGGCCGTATACCGGTCTTGCCTCAACGGGGAAGCCTCCTTCATTACCGTTTGACCACATCACTACACAAGGGTGATTCACGTCCCTGCGGACCATCGCTGTTGCAAGTGTTCGGGCAGTCTGGCCGTCATACGCTTCGCCCCAGCCTGCCAATTCGTCTATCACATACAGGCCCAGGGAGTCGCACACGTCCAGGAAAAACCTGTCTGGGGGATAATGGCTCATCCTTACGGCATTCATGTTCATTTCCTTCATCAGAAGGACGTCCTCCACGGCGAGCCGGCGACTGCTGGTTCTGCCGCTCTCCGGATAGAAAGTATGGCGGCAAACACCTTTGAACCTGATTTTTACTCCGTTCACGTAGAATCCGTCCTTTTCTCGCAATTCCACTTTCCTGAAACCGAACGTTTGGGAAAAGTTGTGTATGACTTTGCCTTCTTCCCTGAGGGTGAATTCCGCTTTGTATAGATTCGGAGTCTCAGCCGTCCAGGCCTTCACACCTTCGACCTTCAGGCTTATCCTGGTGCTGTCACCAGGAAAACCTAATTGGGATGAGGCTTTTACAACCTTTCCATCGGAATCATGTATCTTCATCGCAACAGACAGACTCCCCATGGTGGAGAGCCCCCTGTCGACGAACACATCGGCAGAGATTTCTCCCGTATGGGACGCGTCGATAGCTACCCTGTCGATGAAGCAGTCAGGACAGGATTCGAGCAGTACCGGACGGAAGATTCCCCCGAATATCCAATAATCGGCCTTGCGTTCGGCTGCATTTATGCTTTTGTTGGATGATTCCTTCCAGACATGGACCTCCAGAAGATTTGCCCCGGAAGGTTTCAGGAGGGAGGTGATATCATATTTGAACGGATAAAAAGCGCCTTGATGGACAGGCCCAGCCTGGATGCCGTTCACCTTTACCTCGGCATCGGTCATGACTCCCTCGAAAGCCAGGAAGATACGGCGTCCCCTCCATCCTTCAGGGATAAGGAATTCTTTCCGGTAGAGTCCTTCCTCCGTACTATGGACCTGTTCCTCCCCATAGTTATAATTCCCGAATCCTTGAAGTTCCCAGCAGGAAGGAACCTGAATCTGTGTCCATCGGCCGCTGTTCTGCCCGTTGGTACAATAGAATTCCCAAGGAACGGTATCGTCTTCACCCGTACCGGATAGAAAAATGGTTTCTGTTTCAGTTTGGGAAAACACCGTTCCAAAGCAGAATAATGAAAAGAAGATGAGAAGGCTGATTTTTTTCATGTCATTTTATTTTGAGACCGGGACTTGCCGGACAAGGAAGACCTGAGAGTTCAGACCGCTGGGCACAGGCTCCCACGAAGAGTAATCCGAGGGTTCGTAATTGATGTCCACCATATTGATATCTTTGAATTTACGCCAATGGACGCCGCGGCGGTCCATATCAGCTATGCGGTTGGCGGGAAGATTAGTGACATCTATTCGTATTTCGTTCGTCCCGGCTTTAAGGCTTTTCCCACAGTCCAGGCGGAAGGGGACGGCCCAGGCGCAGCCGATGTATTCCCCGTTCACATACACCCTTGCACTTTCCCTCACATCCCCGAGTTCGATCACCCAACGAGTGGCGGCTTCTTCGGGACTTAGACTGATGCTGGTGACATAGGATCCCGTCCCCATAGTTACGGCAGCGGCCCTGTCGCCGAGTCTTTCCCAAGTGTGGAGACTGTCCAGGGAGAAGGTCCTATCAACCTTCGGGGCGGATTCAATGAATGACAGAGTCCACTTGCCGTCAAGGACCTTCCTCGCACCATCCTTTTCAATGACGCTCTCCTTCAATCCGGGAGGGAGGGTGCTGCCGCTTGTCTTGAGGATTATCGATTCTCCTGACCTGAGGTTCAACATGACTTTGCCGTTTGAGACCTGGGCCTTGGAAACCTCTCCGGTCATGGGGTCGTAAAATACCGCATCAAGGAATGGTACGGACAGGGAGACCGGCCCGCAGAAATCTTCCGGGGTAAGGTTGCAGATGAAATAGTGCCAGCTGTCGCGGTCCTTCCGGCGGACATATCTCAGGCCATGAATGCTTTTCATCTCTTCCGGGCAGGCAGTGGCGGCAATGCCTGAAACATCGGTGTCCCGAAGGATGACGGCCCCTTGCTTCCGAAGTTCGGCTATATGGATCTGCACCTCTTCCGGGAGAGGCAGTTTGTTCGGCAGGATCAGGGCCTTGTAGGGTGTTCCGCCCGGGGTGACCAACCGACCGTCCCTGAAAGATGTCCCCAGAAGGAGGTTGTCGCTTATATAGTCGCCGTCGTATCCGGCACGGTCTATGGCAAGCACGCTTTTTATGAAATCCGGGGCCACCATGCCCATGATGTGGATGGAGTACATCACGGCCAGGGGATCGTTATCCGTAAAATGGACGCTATACAGGTCCTTCATCGGCAGGTAGATGAGGAAATCGGCGTCTGGTTCTCCCGCTTGGAGGAATGTCTGTGTCCTTTCGATGTATTTTATCAGGTACGGAATGTCGCGCCATATGCTGTTGGTAGGGCTGATGTCCGTCGTCGCATAGAACTTCCATCCAGGCCAGGGTTCGTCTTTTGGGGAATATGGCGTGCTCATGAAGAAAATATGGTTTACCCCGCAGGAAAAGATCTGGTCGAGTTCCGGTTTAATCTGCGAGAGGGAGGTGCGGAAATGTTCGGAGAGCCAGGTGAGCGACTCACAGGAAACGAGTTTCTTTCCGGTTACGTGAGCGGCTGAAGCGGCGTATTTGAGCATCGTGATGTCGCTGTCGTTGGGACGGGTATGCCCTGGATCTGTACGCAGACCCTTGATTCCGAAATCGGTAATGCCGAAACCTTCGATTTCGGGAATATCCGAAGCTGCATAGATATCTATGAGGTTCCCGGGGGAGCCGTGCGCCTGGTTGCGTGTGAGAATACCCCTCTCATGGGCCCATTCGTTCCACTGAAGGGTGAAATTCTCATAGAGCAGTTCCCCCATTGTCTGACGGAAATCACACATTATCTCCGGCTGTCTAACAAGGAATTCAGGAAGGTGCTCCTGGAGGCGGTATCCTCTTCTCCTTTCGAATTCTTCAAGGATGGAAGGTGTCCAGTCAGCCTCGAAGACCTCATAGGAATCGGCAAAAAAACACCGAGGATAGGGCGCTCCGGAAGATACGAAGGCAGAGTCAATATGACTGAGATAGTTGCGAATGGCCATCCTGTCGAAATGGTCAAGGCACCAGCCGTCTCCACCCGGAGCCGCCCTTTTCACCCTTTGCAGGGTGCGGGAGTTATAAAGGGCAATTATGCGATAATCCACTCCCTTTTTCGCCTTTTTCCATTTCAGTACGGTATCCTTGACAAACGGAGTTACGTCGGTTATGCTCCCGTCACCGCCATAGGCCATCACCCGACTGAGTGAGGCATAGGCCATTTCCTTTTTATCCTTCAGGCTTATGTCCAGATTCCTGCATTTTTTCCACCCGGTACGGATATCGGTGTACGACAACTTGCATGCGGCTTCCTTCAAAGGTGTTGTCGGGCCTCCGAACACCCATCCCGAACCCATTGCCATGTCTATGACGATACCCCTTTTCCCGGCTTCCTCCACGATGAATTTGTACATTTCCATCCATTCGTCCGAAAGGAAGGGAATTTCCATGCTTTCTTCGCCATTCACTCCGTAGATGGGCGTCAGTTCCAGATATCCCAGGCCGGCTCGGGCATATTCATCAAGGTTCCAGACGACATCTTCCTTAGTGAAGGCGGACCCGAATACATACCAGCGTGTCCCAGGCTTGGCCTCCGATGGAATTTCAGGCCATGTCTGGGCGAAACCAGCCACTGTCATAAGTAAAGCCGCGGCTAGAATATAGATCCGTTTCATGTAAGTCAATACATTATTCATTGTATTCATCGTCAATATAATACTTTATCGGGAATTCAGAAAGGAACTGGTTGAAAGAGGGGATGGCTTGAACAACCATCCCCTCTGTGCACCAAATTGCAACTTATCTAATTTCCATTAAATCAGATATCCGGGATTTTGTTTGAAATCAGGGTTGGTTACCCTCTGGATTTCATTGTCGGGAATAGGACGGAGGAGATACTTGCCGACGGAAGCATCCTTTTCCAGTTCGCCTGCTTTCTTGACTCTGGTGTTGTATTTGGGGACTCTCGTATACAGGGTTTTAGTCCTCTTGAGGTCGAACCAGCGGTGGAATTCACCGGACAGTTCGCGTCCCCTTTCGTCAAGAATGTCGTCGATGGTTATGTTCGCCGCCGTCCTTGCATCGGGATCCTTTCCCGTAGGGCTCATCGAAAGGTCTATGGAACGGGCGCGCACGGCAGTGTAGAGTTCAGCTGCACGTCCTTTGTTCCCAGCCATGAGATAAGCCTCTGCGGCGGTAAGATATGAGCCTGCCAGTCTCATGTAAGGCATATCCTTGGAGCCCATGTCCTCATACCTGTTGTAAGGTTCGAAGAACTTCCAGAAGAAGAATCTGGCACGGATTTCAGTTAAGCCGTCCTTGCTGTAGCAAAGATTGCCTTCAGCGATGTCGGTTGGGGAGAAGATGACTATGTGAGGATTGTTGATCCTGTAGTCATCATAGTTGATGACGGTGCCGTCGGCGAGTACCTCTCCGTCTTCAGCTCCGGGGATGAATACCACCGTATCCCCAGGGAATACTTTGGTCCCGTCCTTCGTCTCCTCTTCCACTTCGGCGATTATGGCATCATTGAAGAAGGTGTTGGCCCTCTTGTCGAAACCTTTCATTTCGGGATGGAGAATCTCGTATGCATAGGAAGTAGGAACATTTCCTCCGCCGCCGGCCCCGTACATGGAATTGATATCGAGTATACCATACCATGTGGTTGATATACCCGCGGTAAGCATGTAATGCATGTTGCTTCCGACGCTGTTGTCGCCGCTGGTGTTCCATATTTCGGTGTTGCTGGACCTGTCGGAGGAGAAACGGAAGGAGAAAATGATCTCGGAATTCTTGTCGCTGCTTGCATCATAACCATCCTTGGTCCAGTCTCCGTCAGGGAAGAATGAATCTGCGGAATTGCCCTGAAGGGCACCCATGGATGATATTACATCATCAGCGTACTGTGCTGCGAGTTTGAAATCCTTGTCCGACCCGCCGAGCTTGCCGTTGTAGTCCCAGCCCCTCGTAAGATATATCTCTGCAAGGAGTTGGCGGCAGGCTTCCCAGCATACCCGGCCTTCGTCTGCACCGGACAGGGAAGCTTTCTTGGGAAGGTCTTCCTTTATCGCCTCAAGGTCGGCTATCATACCGGCATATACATCTGCTTCAGGAGTCCTGGAGATGTCTGTCTCGGGAGAAGACACTTCATAGTCCCTGTATGGGATGTCTCCAAAGCTCTGTACGAGGAAGAAGTAGTAGAAGTTTTTCAGGAATACGGCTTCCGCCCTGCGTGTCTTGATCGTCTCTTCTACGCCTCCTTCCACTCCGTCTGCCCTTTCTATCGCCGTATTGCACCACTGGACTCCCTTGTAGAGGATCTTCCACCACATATCTATCATTCCGTTTGTCGTATTGAATGAGAGTGCTGTATAGTCATTCATCAGGTCGCTGTTGCCTTCGTCGGCATTTACCGTGAAGAGGTCGGTTCCTGAAATTGCCATCGGGCTATATTTCGATACGTTTCTCAGAGGAATATAGCAGGAGGCAACCAGCCTCTCATAACCGTCGGGAGTTGAATATACAAGATCTGTGGTGAGATCTCCCTTCGGTTTCTCGGTGAGATAGTCCTCACAACCGGGGCAAAGAAGGACAATGGCAGCCAGGATAGTAAATATCTTTAAAATAGCTGTTTTCATATCTGTCGTTTCTTTAGAAAGTTATATTGACACCAAACAAGTAGCTGGCGTTGCTGACTCCTACGCCGGCGCTTGAGTAAGTTCCCCATTCAGGATCCCAGGTCTTATGTTTCCAGGCGGACCACATGTAAGGGTTGTTGGCGGTAAGGTATACCCTGAGCCTGCTTATGCCCATTTTCTGGGTGAAGTCCATGGGCAGTGTATATCCCAGGGTTACGTTCTGGAGACGTGTCCATGAAGTGTTGTGGAAATACATCGTGGAGCCGTATCCTCCGGAAAGGAGGCCTGACCAGACTGAACCTATCTCGTTGGACGGATTGTCTGCGGACCAGTAGGATACATTGGCCATCCTCTTGTATATAACCATTGTAGGCATGGCAAATGTAGAATATATCTCATCGAAGATATATACATCCTGGAAGGTGTACAGGGAGAATGAGAAGTCAAAGTTCTTATAGAGGAAGGTGTTGGTTATACCTCCTGTCCAGGAAGGGGACCCGGTTCCGAGGACTTTCTTGTCCGCAACGGTGATTTTACCGTCGCCATCCTGGTCCTTAACCTTCGGGAAGCCGGCCTGGGCGGCAATTCCGTACATCGACTGTGCCAGTTCGGAACTTTGTTCACCGTCCTGGAAAATACCGTCGAATTCATACCAATAAACGGCACTGATGTCTTCTCCGACGATAAATGCCTTTGCGTAATTGGTGTTGCCTATACCCATCTGGTGTGCAGGGGTGATCTCGTTTCCATACATGATGTCAAGGTCTCCTCCTGCATCCAGGCTGAGGATCTCATTATGGTTCTTTGAGAAGTTGATGCTGGTCTTCCAGGAGAAATCTTTCGTTGAAACGTTGATCGTGTTGATGGTGAGCTCGATACCCTTGTTTTGCGTCTTTGCAAAGTTGCCGGTGATTGTCTCGTATCCGGTGTCGGGAGGAAGGGCGCGTCCAAGAATAAGGCCGTCGGTCTTGCGGTTGTAGAGATCTGCATTGATGCTTATCCTATCCTTGAAGAGACCGAGTTCGATACCGAGGTTCCACTCTTTGGAAACTTCCCAGCCAAGGGCCGAGTTCGAGAGTGATGCCGGAGCATATGCCTTCGTGGCCGTACCGAAATTGTAAGTGTATGCACTCACCAGCGAGGAGGTGCCGTAAGGCCTGACGGAGTCATTGCCTACTTCTCCGTAGCTGAGACGGAACTTGAGGTTCGAGAACACGTTCAGATTCTTTATGAACTCCTCTTCCGATGCCCTCCATGCAATGGCTGCTGAAGGGAAGAACTTCCATTTATGTCCTGCGGCCAGTTTGGAGGAGCCGTCCCAACGTCCTGTCAAGGTAATGAGGTAGCGGTCTTTCCATGTGTAGTTGACCCTGCCGAGGAAGCTGACCAGCGACCAGTCGTAGTAGTCTGAATTTCTGGAATCCACCGCCGCGGCACTCTCCATTGCGTACCACTGCGTGTTGTCGGAATAGTTCGATACCCTGAGGGACATTCCTTCGTAACGCTCGTGTGCTATCGTATGGCCTGCATTGATATTAAGTTTATGGTCACCCTTCTCGAGGTTATATGTAATGAGATTGTCCCATGTGTATGACATGTTCTGGGTGGGGGTGTAGGTGGAGAAAACGGCAGCGGGGTTCTGTGCTGCACTCTTTGTAAGCAGACCGACGTAGAATCCGCTCCTGTAGTTGTTCCACATGGCGGAGATGGATGAGCGGGCAGACAGTCCCTTTATCGGTCTCCACTCCAGATAGGCATTGCCCATGAATCCCTGGGTGCGGTCTTCCTCGACATAGTTGTCATCCTTCATCTCTATGAGGGGGTTGCCCATTCCGGCATCTCCGGACGGACTCATTGTGAGATTTCCTTCGTCGTCATAAGGCCATTGTGTCCAGCGCAGTCGGCTTGCTGAACGCAGGATTTCCGGAGAACCGGAATTGACGATGGCGTAAGTTGCAGTGGAAGTGAATCCAGCGGAGAGGGTCTCGGAAAGATTGGCATCTATTCCTGCTTTGATATTGAAGCGGTTATACCCTTCTGGAGAAACATTGCCCACGGTCTTGTTGTAACCTACGGAGAAATAGTAGTTCATGTTGTTGGTTCCTCCGGAGAGAGACACGGTGTGCTCTGTCTGGAGACCGTTCTTCAGGACCGCGTCGATCCAGTCGAAATACCTTTCATTGGCGATGTTTTCTTTCTCTGCATCGGAAAGGGGATACGCGGCGCCGGTGGCCTGTCTCCAGAGGTCAAGGTGGGCGACCATCGTCTGCGGATCTTCGAATTCAAGCAGATTGACGGGATGTGTCAAGCCGATGTTTCCGGAATAAGATACCCTTGCCCGGCTTCCCTTGAGACCCCTTTTTGTCGTTACGATGATGACACCGTTTGCTCCTCGGGAACCATAGATGGCACAGGATGAGGCATCCTTGAGGATGTCGATCTTCTCGATGTCGTTAGGGTTGAGGAGATTGAGGTCTGCACCGATAGCTCCGTCCACGACAACCAGCGGTTCATTGCTTTGGTCGATGGAACTTTGTCCTCGGATCGTCATCGTGAATGATGATCCGGCCTTTCCGTTGTTCGTCATGATGTTCACACCGGCGATGTTACCTTTCATGGCATCCATGGTCTGAGTAGGGGTGACACGCGTGATGTCATCCGATGCTATTGAGGCGACGGCTCCCGTAAGGTCTCTCTTCTTGACCGTACCGTAGCCGATTGCCACACTGGCGTCAAGCGACTGGGTGTCTTCGAGGAGGACTATGTTGAGGTCGCTCCGGTTGCCAAGGCGGATATTCTGGGAAGTGAAACCTATACAGGAAATCTCGAGCGTCTCTCCCGGATTCACGTCTTCGATGGAGAAGTATCCGTTGTTGTTGGTGAATGTCCCATGGGTCGTCCCTGGCTTCACCACATAGGCGCCAACAATCGGATCTCCGTTCACATCCCGGACCCTGCCGCTGTAAACCTTTTCTTTGGAGGCCTGTGCAGTGGCGGGTTTATTTGCCAACAGGATGTTCTTGTCCTTGAAACTGAATGAGACATCCGTTCCGTTGAAAAGTTTTGACAGGATGGAGGAAACGCTTTCATCCTTGACATTCAAGGATACCCGGCGTGTGGTATTCAGCTTCGTGTTTTCGTAGAAGAATGTCAGACCTGTCTGACTCTCAATCTGGCTCATTACCGATTGTACGGTCGTTCCGCGGGCATTTATGGTCACTTTCTGATCTTGTGCCCAAGAAGGTGTAGCAATCAGTATCAGAAAACCAAGTGCCATTGCGGACACTTTGGCCATGAAGCCATCCTTAGAGGTTAGTTTCTTCATAAATGGCTGATTTAAAGATTAATAAATGGTTAATAATAATTATAGGTTATTTTAGAAGACTTCAATGTATGCTTCCTTGTCATTAGGCTCCGAGATATTGTTGAATCTGATCCTTGAAACCGTGGATATGTATTCCAGGACACGGTCAAGACTCTGGTTCTCTATCATGCCGGTAAACTGGTAGGACTTGACAGCATGGTCGCGGATTATGAATTTCACCCCATATCTCTTTGAAAGGCTGCGCAACATATCCGGAACAGGGGTGCGCTGGAATACCAGTTTCCCGGTAGTCCACGATGAGATGGCCTCTACGTTGACCCTGCTGGTATAATCGACGATGCGCGAAACGGCATCATATATGGCCCTGTCGCCGGGTTGCAGCCGCCATTCAGAGTCGTTTCCGTCACTGTTGGTGTATAGCAGGGATATTTTTCCGTCAAGCAGCACTACCCTAAGTGTCGTTTCCGTGGAATAGGCATCGACGTCGAAAGAGGTTCCGTAGACTTTAACCGTTGCTTTCTGGGGAGTTTCCACGTAGAAGGGGGCGGAATCATCCTTGACTACGTCGAACCAGGCTTCGCCGTTGAGGATCACACGACGTTCTCCTCCTTTGAATTCAGATGGGAAGGATATGGTTGATCCTGAATTGAGTATGACCGTGGAACCGTCCGGCAGGGTGGTGGATGCAGTCATGCTCGGAGGGGTTGTCATAGTCCGTTGTGGTATAGGGATCTCGGATTTCCTTGTAAGAAGGATGGCTCCGGTCACAAGAAGGGGGATGAAAAGGACTGCGGCTATCCTTTCGGCCCAGAGGAGAGTCTTTCTCACTCCGATGAAATGGATACGCCGATGCAGTTTGTTAAGTCCTTTCTTTTCGTCTCCTTCCAAGGACAGTATAGTATCGGCAAACTGATACACCGCCGCAGCTTTCTCGGCTGTCGTACGGTTTTCTTCGCTTTCCGCAATCCAACTTTCCACCTGGGAGGTCTGCTCTGCGGTAGTCTTTCCCTCCATGTACAGGGGGAGCAAGGTGCTCAAATCTTTAGGCATAGGGGTGTCGTTTATTGTAAGACGACGGAACAGGTCGAATTCCTAAACTCAAAAATTAAAATTTCATATATTTGTATTGGATTGCCGGAATAAACATGAACCAGATCTCGGAAGATACTGACAAAAGATACCTTTCCAGACTCCGTAACGGGAGCGTGGAAGCCTTTGACGATATCTTCCGGAAATATTACAAGCCCCTGAGGGCCTTTGCAGGCAGGTTCGTCGTGGAGGAGGACGCCGAGGACATTGTCCAGACCCTGCTCCTCTGGCTTTGGGAGAACCGTTCCACGCTCAAGATCCGCACCTCCCTTTCCTCTTATCTTTTCTGGTCTGTCCACAACAGATGCCTGACATGCATCGATTCCGGGAAGGCTAAAAAGCGTACGGATGCCGTCTATTGGGAGAAAATGCCTGATTTTGTGGGAATCGAGAGCGAGTCTTTTGAACTTGAGAGATTGATCGGAAAGCTGAACGAGGCCCTTGACTCCCTCCCTGATTCCTATCGGGAAGCCATCGTCCTTCATCGTTTTCACGGCCTGACCTATGCGGAGATAGCTGCCCGGTCCGGGGTGTCGGTGAAGACAGTGGACTACCGTATGCAGCGAGCCTTGAAATCCCTGAGAATCAAGCTGCAGGACATGCCGGTCCTGCTGCTGTTCCTTGGACTCTGATTTTTCTTAGGAATATTCCTGGTGTTCATGTCTTATATGTAAAATCATTTCTTAACCATGAATATCAATATTATCAAAAGTCTTTCAACCGCAGCCGTATTCCTTTGCTGCATGACGTCTATGGTGGTGCATGCACAGGATGTTTCCCTCAAGCCTGATGCGACCTGCGTCTATGTCGTCAGGGAGGCCGATTCCCTTCACCTCGACATATATCGGCCTGCTCCCGGGGCGGAAACGACATTGGACGGGAAGACCAAGCCTGCCATCCTCAATGTTACCGGCGGAGGTTTTGGAGGGGGGACGCGAGACAATGCCCTTTTCATGCCTTGGTTCAAGGATCTGCTCGACAGGGGCTATCCGGTGATATCAATCGATTACAGACTGTATATGAAAGGCCGCAGGGCTGTTGGGAATGAATTGGGAATATCCTTGAAGAAGGCCGTGGAAATCGCCACTGAAGACCTTATTGCCGCGACGGCGTGGCTTCTTGAAAATGGCGCTGAATACGGAATAGACGCCCGTAACATGGTTCTTACCGGTGGTTCGGCCGGGGCCATAACCGTTCTTCAGGCCGAGTACGAGGTGTGTAACGGGACTCCTATGACGACCATTCTGCCAGAGGGGTTCGACTATGCCGGAATAATGGCTTTTGCCGGAGCGATATTCCCCGATTCCGGAAAACCGGTATTCGCACGCAAGCCGTGTCCCATAATGCTCCTGCACGGGGAGGATGATATGGTGGTGCCATATGACAGGTATCTCAAGAATAAAATGAATTTCTATGGTACCAAGTCCATCGCCAAGATCCTTAATGATAATAAGTTCATCAATTGGACCCTGCGTTTCCCGAAACATAGGCACGAGATTGCGGGAGGCATGCTGGTCACGGTCGACATACAGGACGCTTTCATCAGGAGCGAAGTTATTGGGAAGGTCGGCAGTTCGGTCGACGCCTCCGTGGACTGGCCGAACAAGCCTTCCGGAAAGAACCCTGTGCTGACCTGGCTTTACGACGGGAAAAAACACTGATGCCCAACTCCCGGCCCATCTCCGGCCCTTCCGTCCCCTTCGGCCGCGAAAATGGCTAAAACGTGGCCAAAATTCAGTCCTGCTGCCCTTCCGGCCACTGTCCTGGTCATAACGTGGCCAGTTCCGGAGATGCTGTTTTGAGTTCCGGATAAAAATGCTATTTTTGTAGAATGTAAACGTTTGCAGACCTATATGCGTTCCATTATCAAGATTCTGGCGCTCATATGCGCCCTCGTTTCATGCTCCTGCGCCTCCAGGCCTCAGTTCCGCCTTATCCACGATGATGACGGCGACTCCAACTGGGATTTCAAACATCTCACAGTCGAGAAGATAGACTCGGCCGTGGCCCTTGTGGCCGGAACCGGGGTGACCTCGTTTGCAATCTGCACCGGGAGCGATTATGTCCATTACGGGTCGCAGTATGCGGACTCATCCTTCCTTAAGGATTCCGGTCTGAAAGAGAGGGGAGTGGATTTCATCCGCACCGTCCTTGTCAAGGCCCGTGAACACGGGATGGAGCCGATCGTGACGCACAGGATGAACGACCTTCATTTCACTTCCCTGACTGATGAAAGCGCCAGGGCGGATTTCTTTATGTCCAAATGGTGGCATGAACATCCCGAGTTCTGGATAAACGAGGATTTCGGCTGGCACACGGAAGGCGCCTATGACTTCGCCCACAAGGAGGTAAGGGACCACAAGGTTGCCATTATGAAGGAGCAGCTGGAGATGTACGGGGACGTGATGGATGTCTATCTGATGGACTTCCTTCGCTTCTTCTGCTATTTCAAGCAGGGCCAGGGCCGCTCCCACACTGCGGAGATGACGGACATGGTCCGTTGTATGAGGGCCGTCACGGACAGTATCGGCAAGGCGAAGGGCCATAAGATTTTGCTGGCGGCCAGGGTCGCCCCCGTGAACGACAACAACCTGGACCAGGGCCTGGACGTGAGGCAATGGCTGAAGGAGGGCCTCGTGGACTTCCTGACCCTCGGAATCCACATGATTGTTGACAGTAACATGCCGGTGGCCCGGTTCCGCGATGAGCTTGGCGGAGACCTCAACGTTCCCGTTTACGCCTGCGGATGCAATACCGCATATTGGATTAACGGAGGTTATGAAGACATAACCGACGGGATGATAAGGGGTTTCTGCTCCAGCGTCCTTGCGCAGGGTGCCGACGGCCTCCAGAGTTTCAACTTCTATTTCGGACAGAAAGCCATAAACGACGGCATCTCCCATGAAGCCGGAAAAACAGTTAACCGGGTTTTCCATCCCTCCATGTACAAGGAACTTGTATCCGGTGAAAAACTCGAGGGTCGCAACAAGATATACTGGCTTTCGAACGGGAACAGCGAATACGGGTTGACTCCTGATACGGTACTTCCGCTCTCCGTCGCGCCCGGAGGTGAGGGAGATGCTTCCATATTTATCGGAGACAAGATGAAGGAGTCGAAACCTGAAGAGGTTATCCTGTTCTTCAGGACCGATACGAATATCCCGGTCGCCGCCAGTCTCAACGGCGTCCCATCCATTAAGGAAGAACCGTCATATCCGGAGCTTTACGACAGGGCTACCGGCCTGAAAGACGGCCAGCACCAGAGGGCGTACGTCTTCCCGGCGGACGCCGTGCGCCACGGAGACAATGTAATAAGGTTCAAGTCTTCAGGGAGTGCGCCTGTGATAATTCTCCGCACCGAACTCGCCCTCAAATACGGTCCCGTGGAAGAGTGCGGCTATTTCTAGGCTCTACTTTTTCCATCTTGGGGAAAAAATGTTATTTTTGCAAAGTAATGAAAACGTTTGCAGAACTATGCGTTCATTTATCAAGCCATTGACTTTCCTTTCCGCCATGGTCCTGGCCGCCTGTTCGGGGGACAAGGACCCTGCTGGCTTGGTTGATCCTTTCATCGGCACTGACACCAACGCCCATTGCCATCCCTGCGCCACCGTACCCTTCGGCATGCTTCAGGCCGGTCCGCAGGCCGGCAACTTCGCGTGGAACTATTGTGCCGGCTACCACGCAACAGATTCAACCCTCGCGGGTTTTTCCCAGACCAGGCTGTCCGGTACAGGAGTCGCCGACCTCGGGGACGTGTTCTTCATGCCGTTCTCAAGGCACAGCGACTCCCTTTTCGTGAGCCGGTTCACCGATGAAGCCTCCCCTGGCTACTACATGGCCGACCTTTCCGACAATGGCGTGAGGGTGGAAGTGACCGTGTCCGAAAGGGTTGCCATATACAGATGCACCTTCGATGACCCCTCGCACAGGAAACTATACCTGAACATGGCCAGCGCCCTCAACAAGAATAAGCCCGGGGGACCCATTTCCAGAAGATGCTCGGTGGATTTTCCCGACCCCTGCACTGTGACCGGTTTCAACCATGTGGACGGGTGGGCGTCGAGGGACATTTATTCGGTCATTTCCTTCGATACCCCCGTCGTATCCGTCGAGGAAGTCAGCCTGGATCCTTTCTACACTACTCCCCAGCACATCCTGGATTTTGGAGAGGGAAAGAAGGTCATCAAGATAAAGGTCGCCCTTTCCGCTGTTGACGGGGACGGGGCCAGGGCCAACCTCGCCACACTTCCTGGATGGGATTTCGACAAGGTGAGGAAGGAAACCCGCGCGGCTTGGAACGAGGTTCTCGGCACCATCGAAGCAGAAGGTCCTTCCGAAGACCTTACCAAACTCTACACCGCCATGTATCATGCCTGTATCCAGCCGATGCTGTTCTCCGACGCAGACGGCAGGTTCCGGGGCCCGGACGGCAACATCCACTCTGCTCCCGACGGATACTATACCACGATGTCCATCTGGGATACCTTCAGGGCAGCCAATCCAATCTATTCCATGCTGTTGCCAAGATATGCCGCCCCCATGCTGGAGAGCATGCTCCTCCACTGCGATATTACGGGGATACTTCCCGTCTGGCCGCTTTGGGGCAATGAAACATGGTGCATGATGGCTGACCATGCGGTCCCGCTCCTTATGGACGGCTGGAAGAAAGGCTTTCCGGGAATAACCCTGGAAAGAGCCTATGAGGCTGTCCGAAAGAGCCTTACGACTTCCCATCCGGAGTGCGAGTGGGAGGAATTCGACGCATGCGGCTATTTCCCCATCGACGGCAAAGAAGATGAATCCGTTTCGAGGACCCTTGAAAGCAGCTATGATGCCTGGTGCGCAGCCCAGATGGCGAAAGAGCTTGGGAAACAGGAAGACTATGAGTATTTCAGCAAACGGTCCGAGTCTTGGAAACTCCTTTTCGACCACTCCACCAACCTGGCCCGCGGACGTGACTCCAAAGGAAACTGGAGAACCCCCTTTGATCCTACCTTCCTGAGCAACAGCACGATTGCAGGCGACTACACGGAAGGCAACGGCTGGCAGTACACCTGGCACGTGCTCCAGGACCCGGAAGGGCTTATGGCCGAGATGGGGGGAAGGGATAAGTTCGTGGCAAAACTCGACTCCCTTTTCACTGTAAATCCCGAAGATGCCGAGCATTGGGAGAGGATGGACCTTACGGGCAGGGTGGGACTGTATGTCCACGGCAACGAACTGAGCCACCATATCCCTTATCTTTTCACCATCGCCGGCCGTCCCGACAGGACTGCTGAGATCGTAAGGACGTTCTGCCGGGAACTGTACGGTACCGGGGCTGACGGCCTCTGCGGCCAGGATGACTGCGGCCAGACTTCGGCGTGGTATATCCTCTCTGCCCTGGGCTTCTACCCGGTGAATCCCGCATCGCAGGAGTATATCCTCGGTGCTCCCCAGATTCCCCGTGCGGTGCTGAACCTCCCTGGCGGAAAACTGGAGGTTGTTGCCGAGAACCTTTCAGACAAGAACATGTATGTCGAGTCGGTTATCCTGAACGGCAAGCCCCTGAAGGACAGGTTCTCCTGGTATGATATAAAGGACGGCGGCCGCCTGGTGTTCAAGATGGGCCCCGATCCGGTACATGAATGATTTTATTTGAGATGATATGAAGAAGATAGCTTTTGTTGCCGTCGTGGCAGCCATTGTATGCTCCTGCACCCAGAAGAGGGATCCCGCATCATGGGTGGACGTTTTCATCGGGACGGACTCAAACATCCATTGCCATCCTGACGCGACCTATCCGTTCGGCCGGCTCCAGCCCGGCCCTCAGGGAGGGAATTTCGACTGGGACCACAGTGCCGGCTGGCATTGGGGGGACACCACGCTCCAGGGATTCAACCAGAACAGGATGTCCGGAGGGGTGGGAGGTTTCGGTTCCATCCTTCTCATGCCTTTCTCCCGTCACAGCGATCCGATGTTCATAAGCCATTACACCCATGAGGCTTCCCCCGGCTACTACAAGGCCTGCCTTACCGACAACGGGGCGACGGTGGAGGTGACCACCTCCCCCTATGTCGCGATGTACAGGGTCAGGTATGACGACGCTTCCAGCAGGAAGGTGTATTTCAATTTCCAGAACTACACCACCCGCCATTTCCCAAAGGAGCTTCCTGTCAGGAATCCCAACGAGGTCGAGTTCCCCGACGACAACACCATCACCGGACGTTGCGGCGGAGGGGAGTATTTCGTCGTGAAGTTTGACAGCCCCGTCGTTTCCGTCGACAAGGTGCAGGTGGACACCATGTATTCCGGTCCCCAGTATGTCGTGGATTTCGGTCCTGGCAAGAAAGAGGTCGGGATCAAGGTTTCGCTCTCGTCGGTGGACAGGGACGGGGCGGCCTGCGACATGGCCTCCCTGCCGACATGGGATTTCGACAAGGTGAAGGATGAGGCAAGGGCAGCCTGGAACGAGGTCCTCGGTACGATCGAGGCCGAAGGAAGAGACGAAGACCTTGTCAAGTTATACACGGCCTGGTACCATTCCTGCATCCATCCGAATCTCGTCTCCGACGCCGATGGCAGGTTCGTCGGGCCTGACGGCAAAATCCATACGGCTCCCGAAGGGTATTATTCCACCATGGGATTCTGGGACATCTTCCGCAGCGTAACTCCTCTGTATTCCCTGCTTATCCCCGAGCGTACGGCTCCCATCATCGAGACCTGCTTCCGCCAGTGCGACCTTATCGGTAAGCTTCCCGTATGGCCGTGGAACGGAATGGACGGGGACGGGATGGTGGGCGACCATGCGGTTCCCACAGTGATGGACGCCTACAAGAAGGGATATCCCGGCGTCACCCTGGAGAGGACCTACGAAGCGGTGAAGAAGACCATGACCTACAGCAGGCCCCCGAGGAAGGACTTCGAAGCCCTTGACAAATACGGTTATTTCCCCAGCGACGCAGCAGGCGAATCCGCCGCCAGGACGCTGGAGTCGAGCTACGACTTCTGGTGCGCCGCCCAGCTTGCCAAGGAAGCGGGCGACGAGGAGTACTACGAGATTTTCAACAGGAGGTCCGAGAGCTGGAGAAACCTCTTTGACCATGAGACCAACTTCTTCAGGGGCAGGGATTCCAAGGGCAACTGGAGCGGGCCCCTGGACCCCCAGTATCTCTGCAACAGCACCAATCCCGGCGATTACTGCGAGGCCAATGCCTGGCAGTATCTATGGCATGTGATCCAGGACCCTGAGGGCCTTATCGAGGAGTTTGGCGGCAGGGACAGGTACCTGGCGAAACTCGATTCTTTCTTCACCCTCCAGCCGGACGATCCGGAGCATTGGAAGGTGATGGACCACAAGGTCTGGGTCGGTCTCCATGTGCCCGGCAACGAACTGAGCCTCTACATCCCCTTCATGTACAGCTTCGCGGGACGGTTGGACAAGACCTCGGAAGTCGTGCGCAGGGTATGCCGCGAGGCTTTCCCCGTCACTCCTGCCGGAATTCCGGGCCAGGACGACCAGGGAGGCACTTCTTCGTCGTTGGTCTTCATGGTCCTCGGCTTCTTCCCGGTAAATCCGGCATCGCAGGAATACATCCTCGGGGCGCCTCAGGTTCCGCATGCGGTGCTGCACCTTCCCGGAGGCGACCTCGAGATCGTTGCGGAAGGCTGGTCGGAAGAGAACTTCTACACGGAGTCCGTGACCCTCAACGGCAAGCCGCTCAAGGACAGGTTTACCTGGTATGATATAAAGGACGGCGGCCGCCTGGTATTCAAGATGACAGGCAAGCCTGCTCAGGAATAGGGCAGGAGTATAATCAGTTTCCGGCGAAGTCGGCGACGTTGCGGGCGTTGACCGGGTTGTCTCCGAGGATGAGGAGGCGCTCTACGACGTTGCGGAGTTCTCGGATGTTCCCGGGCCAGGACTGGGCCTGGAGAGCCTTGATGGCGTCCGGGGTGAACTCGCGTACGGGCTTGCCGCTTTCGGCGCAGATCTGTTCCACGAAATACTTGACCAGAAGGGGAATGTCTTCCTTGCGCTCGTCAAGGGCGGGCACCTTGATAATAATGACCGAGAGCCTGTGGTAGAGGTCTTCGCGGAAATTGCCTTTTTCGATCTCTGCCTTCAGGTCTTTGTTCGTGGCGGCTATCACCCTGACGTTCACTTCGATGTCCTTGTCGCTTCCGACGCGGGAGAGTTTCTTTTCCTGGAGTACCCTGAGCACCTTTGCCTGGGCGGCGAGGGACATGTCTCCGATCTCATCGAGGAAGAGGGTGCCTCCGTCTGCCTGCTCGAACTTGCCCTTATGCTGTTTTATGGCCGAGGTGAAAGAGCCCTTTTCATGTCCGAACAATTCACTTTCAATAAGTTCGGAAGGAATGGCGGCACAGTTGACTTCGATGTAGGGCATGTTGGACCGGTCGCTCTGCTGGTAGAGGGAACGGGCGACCAGTTCCTTTCCTGTTCCGTTCGCGCCCTCGATAAGGACACGGGCGTCAGTGGCGGCGACTTTCGAAATCATGTCCTTGATATGGAGTATGGCATCCGATTCGCCGACCATCTGCTGGCCGTAAACCTTTTTCTTCAGGGTCTTGGTCTCCTGGACGAGCTTTGTCTTGTCGGTCGCGTTCTTGACCGTGATGAGAATCCTGTTGAGGTCCAGGGGTTTCTGGATAAAGTCGTAGGCTCCCTTGCGGATGCATTCCACTGCGGTGTCTATGTCTCCGTGTCCGGAAATCATGATGACGGAAGACTCCACGCCTGCCTCGCCCAGTTTGTCCAGGACTTCGATACCGTCCATTCCCGGCATCTTGATGTCGCAGAAGATCACGTCATACTTTTCCTTTTCCACCATCTCCAGGGCGGAGGCGCCGTTTTCAGCCACGTCCACTTCATATCCTTCGTCGGAAAGGATTTCTTTCATCGAGTTCCTGATGGGACGCTCGTCATCTATAACCAGTATTCTCATCTCAGCACTATTTCGTGATTCATACAAATATCGGAAAAAATTCCTATTTTTGTTTCATAACGTGTGCATCATGACTCTGCCAGACATTATCATCGCCATCGACGGACGTTCCTCCACGGGAAAAAGTTCCTTTGCGAAACTCATAGCCAGCGAATTTTCGTTCCTTTACCTTGATTCAGGCGCCCTCTACCGGGCTGTTACCCTTTTCGCGATGGAGAGGGGACTCATCGCCGTAGGGAAGATAGACGAGTCTTCCCTCAATGCGGAACTTGAGGCTGGCCTGGACGTTCATTTCGAGTATGTGGACGGCGCCAGCAGGACATTCATCGGCGACAGGTGCGTCGAGGAAGAGATCCGCACCCTGGAGGTGTCTTCCTGGGTCAGTCCGATAGCTGCGATCCCCTTCGTAAGGGCCTTTGTAGACGGAAAACTCCATGAGTTCGGAAGCCGCGGAAAGGTGGTGATGGACGGTCGCGACATAGGTACTGCGGTTTTTCCCGATGCGCAGTTGAAGATCTTCCTGACCGCAGCTCCTGAAATCAGGGCGCAGAGAAGATTCGACGAATTGAAGGCCAAGGGACAGGACCCGAAGATGGAGGATGTGGTCAAGAATCTGGAAGAGAGGGATTACATTGATTCCCACCGCGAGACCAATCCCCTTCGTAGGGCGGAGGATGCGTTTGTCCTGGACAATTCCCGGATGACGATCAAGGAAGAGGTTGAGTGGGTGAGGGGTGTCATCCAGGGGAAATTCGGAATCCTTGAATAGGCCATGCCTCTCAGTGTCGAGATAGACAGCCAGTCCGGCTTCTGCGGCGGCGTCATCCGTGCCATCGGCCGTGCGGAATCTTTCCTTGAAGACCATGAAAGATTGTATTCCCTCGGCGCCATCGTCCACAATGAGGCCGAGCTCGAAAGGCTCGGCAGGAAAGGTCTGGTGACCATAGGGATGGATTCGCTTGCCGATGTGCCCAGGGAAGAAGGGGAGAGTCTTCTGATCAGGGCCCATGGGGAGTCCCCGGTGACCTACGATATTGCCAGGGAACTGGGATACAAGGTGATTGACTGCACCTGTCCCGTTGTCCTCAGGCTTCAGACAAGGATAAGGGAGGCGTATGCAGCCCTCCATTCCGATGGACGGGACGGCCAGGTGGTCATCTTCGGGAAGATCGGTCATGCTGAAGTGAACGGACTGGTAGGCCAGGTGAGGGGGGATGCCCTTGTCATAGAGAATAAGTCCATGCTCCGGCAGTCGATAGAGGAGGGGAAGGTGAGACTTGAAGGTCCGGTGGAGGTTTTCTCCCAGACGACGAAAAGCCCTTCCGAGTATGTTGAGATTTGCGCTTTGCTCCGTACCGAAATGGCCCGCTGCAAGGGTATGGGCGAGGAGGAATTCGAGAAAACGGGCCTCCTGAAGGTAAATGACACCATCTGTTCCCAGGTTGCGTCGCGACATGCGCAGCTCAGCCGGTTTGCCATGGAACATGACATCATTGTCTTCGTTTCGGGCAAGGACAGTTCCAATGGCAAGGTGCTCTGCGAGCTATGCAGAAACGTGAATATCAGGACTTTCCATATTTCTTCGCCGGAGGATGTGAAGAGGGATTGGTTCAGGGCTGACGACCGTGTGGGAATATGCGGGGCCACGTCCACTCCCAAGTGGCTGATGGAGGAGGTCGCAGAGAAAATTTTGCAGGAAAACCGATAAATAGTTATTTTTGTAGGCTTTCCTGAGTGCAGGACAATCTGAAAATTATTTAATTTTATTTATATGGCAACAACAGCTGATTTCAAAAACGGCCTGTATCTGAGTTTCAATGGAAAACCTTGCTCCATAGTTTGGTTCCAGCACGTGAAGCCCGGCAAAGGCCCCGCTTTCGTGAAGACCAAGCTCCGCAATCTCGAGAATGGAAGAATCCTCGAGAACACCTTCACCGCAGGAGCGAAAATCGAGACAATCGAGGTTGAGAGGCGCCCCTACCAGTTCCTCTATGGGGACGAAGACGGCTTCAACTTCATGCATGAAGAGACCTATGAGCAGATCCACCTTCCCCACGACGTGGTGGAAAATGCGGACCTCATGAAGGAGGGACAGCATGTGGAGATGATGTTCGTGGTGGAGCCTGAGGAGAAATGCCTCACCTGCGAGCTCCCGACCTATGTCACCCTCGAGGTGACCTACGCCGAGCCCGCCGTGAAGGGCAACACTGCCAGCACCAGCGCTCTCAAGGAAGTGACTCTCGAGACTGGCGCCAAGGTCATGGTTCCCCTTTTCATCAACCAGGGCGACACCATCACCGTCAACACTTCGGACCGTTCCTACGGACAGAGGGTGTAAGACGCGTTTTCAGAGAGCCTTAAAGGGACTGACCGGAAACCTTTCCGGTCAGTCCCTTTGTCATTCCGTTTCCGGGAAGGGGTCATTCGAATTCCGCCATGCGGAGAAGGGTTTCTATGGAGTGGACCGAGCAGTTGATCCAGAAGGAGCCGCCTCCGTCATGGTACATGAGCCCCATGAAGGTGGCGATTTCCCCGTTGCAGGCCTGGCTGTTGACCACGGTGTTCATGATGGCCCGCGCCTTTTCCAGCATCAGGCGGTCCCCGGTCTTCTCGTAATAGCTGAGGGCGGCGTCGGAGAAGCAGTCATTTGAAGCGTCTATCGTTATCTTGCAGGCGTACTGCTCGTAAACTCCGGGAGTCAGGCAGAAGAACATGCCGTTTGAGTCCCTCAGGTGCTCCCAGTGTATGAACTGGTCTTCCACGAAGTGCAGCATGTCTGTGGCCGCCTGCAGTTCTTCAGGAGTGATGACGTCTTTCTGCATAAGGTAGCGGGAATAGTAGCCTGCCGTCATGTTGGTAAGGTTCTGGTAGGGCCTCTGGTCTACGCTCACGTCCTCGTACTGGGCGGACATGTTGAATTCTTTCAGGGCATTCTCCTTCATCCAGCCTGCGCACCTCCTCTCCAGGTCATCGAAATCATGGACCCCATATTTTCGCTGGAGGCGCTGGATCATGAGGAGAAGGTCTCCGCTGAGGGCTCCTTCCTGGTTGACCCCTTCTCCGGTACTGATGTAGAGTTTCTTGGGCACGAAGCCGTTCTCATCGATGAGGGCGTCGTAGGAGCGCATCATCGCAATGGCCTCGTCGAAATATTTCTTTTCTCCGGAAGCATCGTATAGGGCCAGATAGCCTTTAAGGGCGTAGATGGGGTCGAAGGTCATGGTCTGACCCATAAGTTCCTCCCACTCCGTTCCGCCGACCTTGTTGCCGTCGCCGGCATTTGCGATGAAGTTTCCGTCGGCAAACATCCTGGCAAGGTCCGAGTTATAATATGTAGGAGGGATGTGGGCGAGCTTGCCTTCCTTCGGAGCCAGGGAAATAAGGATTTCGGCGGCTTTGCGGGCATTCTCCAGGCACTCTTCGCGGAAGGATGGAATGTACTCCGCCATCAGGGCCTCGGATTCGGCTACGGAACCTATAAACTTGCTGCAGAAAATGTTGCCTGTTTCGAACGGTGTGCCCTCCTGCCAGTCATGGATCTTTTTTACGAGCGGTTGCCTGTGATTGAAGAACATGGCCATCAGGGCGGCGTCACGGTAGCTGCGGCAGGCTTCGGGATACGGCCCGTTGAACGGGAAATCGCGCAGGAATTCCCAGGTGCCGACAGGGGCGATATCCTTCCCTGATGCATCGACAGCCGTCACGACCAGTCCGGTCTGCGCCACGGGGAGGTCTCCCCAAACGGGGCTCAGGTCTGCCTTCGGGGAGGTGGCGATGAAAGAGGCCTCCGGGCTTCCCAGCGCCTTGTATCCTTCAAGTTTTTCGGCCGGGGAAGGTCTCTTTTCGGGGGCTGGAAGATTGTATTCTGTCCATAACGTGTCTATGAGCCAGAGGTCGAACCGGTATCTCGCGGCTCCTTCGACTTCGGGGAAATCGAATGCCGGGGCGAAGGTGAACTTGTTGGCGTAGACGTTCCAGAAAGGCTGTCCGCCGGGGACGCCGGGCCGCACCGGTTCCAGATATTCCCTTGCGGCCCGGGCGTTCAATTCGCTGAAATCAGTCTCAGGGCCTTTCGTGCAGGACAGGAGCATGGCAGCAGCCACGGCCGGCAGGGCAAGAATGACAGGTCTCCAGTTTTTCATCATATCATAAAATATTTTCATCCAGTTCGCTGTTTCGGATAACGTACCGTGAAGCAGGCTCCCTGGAGGCCGAAGGATTTCGAGTAGAAGATCTCCCCGTTGCACTTTTCTATAATGTTGCGGCAGATGGCGAGGCCGAGGCCGGTACCCTTGCTCTTTGTGGTGAAGTTCGGGGTGAAGAGCTTGCCCCTGTTTTCGTCGCTCACACCGGGGCCGTTGTCCTCCACGACGATGTCGTAGTAGCCGTCCCTGCTGGAATTCCTGAGAGATACCACAACTTCTCCCCTTGCAGGTTCCTCTCCGTTTTTCCTCTGTTCGTCCTGGGCTTCTTCCACGGACTGGATGGCATTGCTTATCAGGTTGACGAGCACGCGGGTGAGCTGGGGCTTCGGCCCGTCCACCACTGCGTCTTCCAGACCGATGTAGGACAGGGAAATGGAGTCGCTGGTGTCGAAGAGGTCCACTTCCTCCCTGATGAGTTTGCCCAGGTTGAAGGTAACCGGCTCTTCTGTATAGAGTTTGGCGAAGGTGGAGAATTCCGTTGCAGTATCGGAAAGGATGTCAATCTGTGAAAGAATCTCCTTGGAAATCTCCTCGAACTTTTCCTCCCAGAGCGGATTGTTATTCTGCTTGAGCCTGATCAGCCTCTGTATCTGGAGTTTTATGGGGGTGAGAGGGTTCTTGATCTCATGTGCCACCTGGCGGGCCATTGTCGCCCAGGCCTTGTCCCTTTCCGACATGGTCAGTTTCCGCGTACTTTCGGACAGGTCATGGACCATCAGGTTATAAGCCCTTGCCAGGGGTGAGATTTCGTCGTCCCTGTCGTAAATGATGTATTCCAGGTTGTCAAGGTCGGCCTCGTTCATCTTCCGGCTCATTTCGGTGATTGGCCGGAACATTCTCCGGACCATCGCCGTGGTTGCAAACCAGGACAGGATGAGCAGGATAAGGAAGATGGTCACTATCGATATGGAATGCATCACCGCCTCCGATTTGAAGTCGTAGTTCTGGTCGGTGTAGGGGGATCCCATGATGGCTACCATCTCTCCGCCGGAGTTCATGACCGGGGCATACATGAAATAGTATTTGTGTCCCGCGATCTTTTCTTTGTGGATATAGAACCTCCGGCTGTCGTGGACGATGTTGCGGTAGGCGTTGTGGTTGAGCCTTCCCCCGAGGACCATCCTCTCGAAAATTTCCGGCGTCGTGGATATGAATGCCTGTCCTTCAGGGGAATAGAGGGTGATGTCCGTCCTCATGATGTTGCTCACGTCGTCCATGAGGCTGGTGAGTTCCGCGCTTCCCATTTCCCTCCAGTCCTGGACATACCTGACCCTTCCGCTGACGATGGTCTGGATGGAATTGACCTTGTCCGTGATGAGGTTCTGCATGTTGGCGTTGTTCCTCCGGTAGACGAAAATGACGCTCACGGCGGCCAGTGCCACCAGTGTAAGGATGAGGGAACCAAGGAGGATGCCTGTTATCCTGGTCTTGAAATACGACCTTTCCGGCCGTTTGCGGCGGTCCCTGCGGCTAAGGGAAAGCAGGGTGACCAGGATGTAGAACACCAGGGTGGTGGACAGGCCGGCGACTATGACGCTGAATGCCTCGATCGGGGGGCGGGAGATCAGG
>Ga0256404_1002312_pt1 | contig 42424 bp, 15 predicted proteins | sample RumenRJG_01DNA_FD_185990 | JGI IMG/M metagenome (GOLD analysis project Ga0256404, IMG submission 185990) | Bovine rumen microbial communities from Lethbridge, Alberta, Canada - RJG_01 | ecosystem: Host-associated > Mammals > Digestive system > Stomach > Rumen | place: Canada: Alberta | collected... | reverse complement strand
GTTGTACAGAGAAAGAACTGTTAATCAAGAAAAGGGACAGGGCTCAAAAAGCACTACAAAAACTAGAGCAAAAGCTAAAAGAAGCAAGCTAAATGATGTTTGTTATATGATAGATAGTGAAAACGAGCGGAATACGAAAATATATTCTCGATATTCGGTTATATTCTTGATACCATCGAAGATGATACGTTGAAAGAAAAAGAGATGACATGGCTTTTCACTATGCCATAGGGTCTTGTCCTTTTGTTACTCTGTCTTTTTCACTATGCCATTGGGCGTTACTCTGTCTTCTCTTACAGATACTCTTTTGGTAGTCTGCCGAACTGCTTCTTGAAGCAGCGCGAGAAGTATTTCGGTGTGTTGAAGCCTACGCGTGCGGAGAGGTCCACGATGGTGATCGACGGTTCGGAGCGCAGGATCTTTGCAGCCTCTTCGAGTCGGATACCGTTGACAAACTCCACGATCGTCTTACCCGTGAGCACATGCACCTTATTATATAGTGTCGACGAGCTGACGAGCATCTCTTTTGCAAAAGCCTCACGGTCGAAGGCCGTGTCGTCGAGATGGTCCATCACAATCTGTGTTGCCCGCACCATGAATGCCTTGTCAGGATCGCTGGCTGACGGAGCCTTGTCCTCGGTTTGTTGGAGCTTGGCTTCCTGCTGCACGTTGTCCCTGACCTTTTGCCGGTTGGCGATGAGCATGTCGGCACGCAATGTGAGTTCCTCAAACGAGAACGGTTTTGTGATGTATGCGTCCGCGCCGATGGCATAGCCTTCGTTCTCGTCTTCCTGTCGGTCCTTCGCTGTGAGCAGGATGACGGGCAACTGCCAGAAGCTCTGGTCGTTCTTGATCAGCCGCGTGAGCTCGATGCCATCCATGATTGGCATCATCACGTCGCTGACCACGATGTCGAGCCGCTCTTTCTGTATCACGTTCCACGCCTGCTTGCCGTTCTTCGCCGTGACCACGCGGTAGTGCTTGCTGAGTGCCTGCTTCATCAACTCCAGCAGGTCGGCGTTGTCCTCCACGACGAGCATGGTGGGTACGTTGGCTCTGACTACGACACGCTCCTCGCGGATGCCCGGTGTCGTCTCGCGGTCGTTAGTGAGACTGTGCATCGTCTCGCTGTCGACGGCCTTGCTGATTACCGAGCTGTCGATCTCGTGGGGGGTATGTCTTTTTGTTTACGGGGATCGTCACCGTGAAGGTCGTGCCCACGCCCTTACTGCTTTGACAGCGAATCGAGCCGTGATGAAGCTTCACGAGTTCGTGGACCAGTGCCAGTCCGATGCCTGTGCCTCCGGTGTTCTGCCGCCGGTAGTCGCCATCGAAGAAGCGGGTGTAGAGATGGTTGAGCTGTTGCTTGTCCATGCCAATGCCGTTGTCCTCCACGCTGATCACTGCCTTGGAATCCTTGACGGCGAGCCAGAGCAGGATATGCCCGTCGTTGTGGTTGTATTTGATAGCGTTGGAGAGCAGGTTGTAGAGGATTTTGTCGATCTTGTCGGTGTCGAACCATGCTGTCGTCTCCTTTTCGGGCAACGCAGTCTCCAAGCTGATATGCTTTTGTTCCGCCATGGGTCTGATCTCTTCCACCACATTGCTGACAAACGCCGCAAGGTCGCCCCGGCTCACCTTCAGCCGCAGCTGTCCGGCCTGGCTCTTGCGCACCTCAAGGATCTGTGTCAAGAGTCGTTTGGTGCGCTGGATGTTGTTGTCGATGACTCCGTATTCGTCCTCGTATTGTGGAGCCATTGACCTGAGCTTGTAGATCGTGGCGTAGATGACCGTCAGCGGCGTGAGCAACTCGTGAGTGATATTGGTCAGCATCACGCCCATGCGCAGACGGTTTTGCGTGCGCAGGTGCTCACGATACCAGAAAACCATTGCGAAGGTAGCCGCACAGAGGAGTACTATATATATAAGGTATGCCCACCACGACGCATACCATGGCGGCAGCACTCTGACGGTGATGCGGTAGCCCATTTCCTGCCATTGTCCGTTGCTGCCCGCAGCGCGTACGCGCAGGTGGTACGTACCCGAAGGCAGGTTTTGATACGTGGCGCTGTGACTGCCGCCAGCACAGTATTTCCAGTCGTCGTCATAGCCTTCGAGCATATAGGAGTAGATGTTCTTCTCGGCATTGCCGTAGGAGAGCAATGCGAAATCAAAGCTGATCTTCTTCACCGACGTAGGCAACGTGAGGCGACGCGTGAAAGATGGCGACTCCTCGGAGATGCGCTGCCGCAGCGTGCTGTCGGTCATCTGTTGCCAGGGCTCATCGTTGACGACGATGTCGGTGATGATCAGTCGGTAGTTCGTCTTCTGCTTCTTTGACATGGCGGATGGGTCGAAGGCAATAAACCCGTGGCGACTGCCGAGATAGATCTCCCGTCCATAGGTGGCGATGCTGTTTTCAGAGAACAGCAGGTCGCCCAGTCCGTCCTCGTTGGTGTAGTAGTTGACATCGGTCGGCTCGTTGTCCTTGCCGAGACAGAGGCGGATGAGACCACGGTCGGACGTCAGCCACAGGTCGCCCTTGTTGTCCTGGGCAATGGCGAGGATGCGGTCGCCGTTGAAGTGATAGTCGCGGTTTTTCGCCTCAAAGCGGTTGTCAGCGGCATTGTAGAGAAAGAGACCGCCGCTGTTGGAGATTGCCCACAGTCTGCCGGCATGGTCTTGCAGGCAATTGGTGGCGTCGTCGACAGCGAAGTTGCCCTGTTGCGGCGCATACTGTCTTACGTTCATGCGGGCGTGGCGGCCGTCGGGTTTCACGATGCAGATGATGCCCTCGTTGTCGGTAGCCAGCCAGATGTTGCCCTTCCGGTCCTCGCTGATGCCCCGGATGTCGCAGTTAGAGATGTCGCGGTTGCCTTGCCGGAGTGTGACGGGGAAGCCACGTCCGTCGGGCAGCACCATGCTCAGTCCACTATGTTGTCCTATCCACAGGGTATGTTTTTTTGACTCGAAAATCGTGTTGACGAAATTTTCTTTCAGCCACGGCGTGTTGCTCACGTCGAGCACTTCGGCATTGCCTTGCGCTTTCTTGACGATGATGCCGTAATTGTTGTCGGCGAACCATAGGTCGCCGTTGCTTCGACGGATGATGCTCGAGAAGCTTGTCGACAGCGCCCCCGCCGGGATATTGCTGAACCCGGGGATGTCATGGTTGAACAGCGTGGTGCCCGTTTGCCGGTCAAAGCGTGCGATGCCATAGGGGTTGAGCCCTAACCAAAACGTATTGCCGTCGGGCGTATAGAGCGAGCTGACGAAGTTGACGGGAAAAGACTGCTGTCCCATATCCAGGTTATAGCAGAGAAAAGGTGACCGGTCGAATGTCGTCTGTATGACACCATTGTTTTGGGTGAGCACCCAGATGTTGCCGCTGAGATCCGTGGCGATGCTGTTGCTGTAGTTGAGACTGGTGCCGTCGATGCTGGTGATTTTTTGCCATTGCGCCTGGTCGTCGTTGGTGTTGATCGTGCAGATACCCTCGCGCGTGGCAGCCCACAGACAGTGGGTGACGGGATCCTCCACAATGCTGAGGAAGATGTCGAAGTTGCCGGTGGTGAAAGGATAGGTTTTCACTCCGGGATGGTGGACATCGTCGGGATAGTCAATGCGCGCCACACCGTTGCCCCAGGAACCCACCCAAAGGCGTCCGCGGTGGTCGTAGCAGAGCGAATAGGCCGAGTGGATGGCGTTGAAGGCCGGGTAGCGCAAAAAGGTATGCGTGCCGCGACGCAGCCGCAAGAGGTCTGACGACCACGTGCCGACGATCAGGTCGCCGTTGGGAGCCTGCACCATACTCTTCACGCTGTAGTATGTCATCCGCGTCTTTTTCCCGTCAGGAGTGACGAGCCACGAGTTCTTATTATTATAGGTGTGGAATCGTTGCGTCTTCTCATCATAGACCGACAGTCCGCCGTCGGTGCCCACCCACAGCCGTCCCTGCGGGTCGACATAGAGCGTGTAGATGATACGCTGGTTCTCGTCGGGCAGATGAAAGGTAGTGACCTGTCCGGTGCGCAGGTCGAAGCGCTGCAGCCCGTTGCGCGTGCCCACCCACAGCCTGTCGTCTTTGTCCTCGGCGAGAGACCGCACGGTGTTGTTGGGCAGCAGATGTGGTGAGTAGGCATTCCGACCGGTAGGTTCTTACCTGATACCCGTCGTAGCTCTTGAGTCCATTGTTGGTGCCGATCCACAGCACCCCTCTATGGTCAAACATCATGCAGTAGGCATTTTCCGAGGGAGAGAGCAATAGGGGAGGGAAGCTGCGGAGGGAAAAAGCTGACATCGTGCAGTACTGCCAAAGCAGTATTGCCAGCCATAATATCTTTTGCTTTGTGTTTTTAAGTCGTTTCATACTGTTGCAAAGGTAGACAAAAAATAAATAATACCTATAGAAATCCCGAATTTTTATCCCCGACAAGGCGTTTTTCCCATCTCTTTGTCGTCATTGATGTCGTTCTGCTTCTATGTGCACACCCAAACAGCGGGAAGGTTCTTGTGCCGGCAACTCTGTGAGGCATGGTCGGACCGGGCGTAATTATCCTCAGTAAATATGGCTAAATGATGATTTGTTACCCACCTTTCGCATTCTGTTCCCCATAGCCGACATATTTAGTATTACCTTTGCGATAGAAAGAATACCCTGCTTGACAGGTTAGAGACTAAATTTATTACACCTATCTATATGCAAAAATTATACTCCATCCTACTCATGTCGGCCTTGTTAGCTTTCGGTGGCGGCAATGCAGTGGCGAATACGCCAAAAGCTCCATCCGTGGAGATGACCAATGGCCTTGTCAGCACGACCATCAACAATGCCGGAAAGAAGACAGTGTCCTCCTACACTGGCTATGCCGTGACGGTCATGGGCAAGACCGATCTTCACATCACCAGTGCCACAGCACCGCTGGCCGGTGGATCCACCGTGGATCTCAAGGGCGAAAATGCCTGGCTGTTCTTCGACAATGTACGCCCCAGCAATGTCGTTGCCAAATATCTCAAGCAGGTGACTGTAGACGGAAAGGCTGTCGTCTTCAATGTTTCCAACCGTTCAAACAACAACGTACGAGTGGCCATCTACGACAATGGTACTGTGGTCATCCCCTATGGCGAGGCTGCCTGCAAGAGCGCCATCACCGTCTACGATGGTGAGAACTTCACCGGAAACTCCATGACCATGGACGTGAACACCTATCACAACAACCTTGGCGAGTGGGACAATAAGATCCGCTCGTTCAAGCTGCGCCGTGGTTTCATGGCCACGCTGGCCAACAATGCCAACGGCACCGGATTCAGCAAAGTGTTTATCGCTGATGACGCAGACCTGGAGATGCCCGTGCTTCCCGAGGGTATGGAACGGTTTGTCAGCTTTGTCCGCTGCTTCAAATGGGAGTGGGTGTCGAAGAAAGGACGTGCCGGCAATCCCGGCGTCGGCGATGCCAACAAGCTCAACGTCACAGAATATTATAACTGGAGCGCAGACCGCATGAGCGGCGATCCTCAGCTCGACGTGGAATTCTCGCCGCAGTTCCACCATGCCGGATGGCCTTCTGCCAACACCATCAACGCTCTGCAAAACACCACCCACGTGCTCGGATACAACGAGCCCGACAATACCAACGACAAGCGCGAGCATCCCGCCACGGCAGTCGACGTCATCAAGATGTGGCCCAGCGTGATGCAGTCGGGTATGCGTGCCGGTTCTCCCGGTCCTACCTCGGTGTGGAGTTGGAACGACGCTTTCATCAAGCTCGCCGACTCGCTCAACTATCGTGTCGACTTCATGGTGGCCCATATCTATGAGCCCAACCTCAATGCCGAGACCCTCAAGCAGCGCATCGACCATCTCTCCAGCGTAGGCGGAGGCCGCCCCGTGTGGATCACCGAGTGGAACAACGGTGCCAACTGGTCCAACGAGTGGTGGCCCGACCAGACCAAGAATGGTGGTGGTTACGACCGTCCTTACACGGCAGCCAATGGCGAGCGCCAGCGGAAGTTCATGGCCGAGTGCCTGCCTGCCCTCGATAAGATGGACAATCTCGAGCGCTATTATGAATATGACTGGGTGCAGGACGCGCGTGCCCTTGTGCTCGGTGACACCCTCACGCCTGCCGGTAAGGTTTATGCCGAACATAAGGCATCGCTGGCTTACCGCAAGGCCAATGCTTACGACTTTAAATGGAAGATTGCTCCGCCGCTGCCCGAGATGACCGTCTCGCCTTTCAGCAAGAAGGTCAACCTCTCGTGGTATGACCATAACGGTGAGACCGGCAAGTACTATGTGGTGCAGCGCCTCGTCGACAGCCGTGTGGCCTACGAGACTTGTGACACGCTCTACCTTGGCAAGGACTATCAGGCCGGGGGCACGGTAACCTACTCCGGACCGATCGCCGGAAACATCAAGGCCGTCTACCGCGTCTTTGCCGTGAGCTACAAGGACACGAAGTCGATCTATTCCCGCCAGCTCACCCTCACACGTGACAAGGCTGTCGCCGCTCCTGTGCTCAAGGCCGCTGAGGTGACCACTTCGAGCATACGTCTCACCTGGGACGCCGTCGACGGTGCACGCGGATACCGCATCGAGCGCGCTGACACGAAAGACGGGGACTATAGTGTCGTGGCCGACAATCTCACAAGTACCTCATTCATCGACAACGGTCTGACCGACAATACCACCTATTATTATAGGGCCTATTCCCTGACCACCGCCGCCAAAGACAATGTGTCGGCCGTGCTCGCTGTGACCACCGCCAAGCGCGACGCTCCTACGGCTGTGGATGATATCCATGTGGCTGCCGGTGACAGCAAAGTGTCGCTCTCATGGGACTATAAGTCAGGTTTCAGCTACAATGTCTATCGGGCAACGAAGGCTGAGGGCGACTATACGCTGCTCAGCACTACCTTCTCCGGTTCTTACTCCGATGCCACAGTGACCAACGGCAACACCTATTATTATAAGGTGCAGATGGCTAAGGGCGACGATCTCGGTCCGCTGAGCGACGCTTTGGAGGCCCAACCCGTGAAAGGTCACTATCTCCACTACGCCTTCGACGAGATGGCTGGTGGTATCGCCTATGACAGTTGGGGCGGATTCAACGGCACGGTTTTCAAGGATACCACTTGGGTGAACGCTACCTATGGCGGTGCTCTGGTCATGTCCAAGGACAAAGGCTCCTATCTGAAGATTGCCAACGATGCTCTCTCTGATGTCGCCGACTACACCATTGCCGCTTGGGTGCGCCCGTCGGCTGAGCGCGGAACGCTCTGCACCTTCGGCAGTACATCTTACTATCTCTCCCTCGTGTTGGGAATCAGTGACCTCACTTTCACTTTCAAGACAGCCAAGGGCTTTGCCCAGCAGACCTTCGGCGGACTCTCGCTCGCTGACGATGCGTGGAGCCATATCGCCATCACTCAGCAGGGGACAAAAGTCGTACTCTACGTCAACGGTGCGCCAGCCGGTGAGTTTGCCATGGATGTTGCCATGACACCAGCCGACATGGGCAAGACGAAGAAAAACTATCTCGGCCATCCCCGCTCCTACGATGAGGCTTATTGCAGCCATGCCTACGACGACTTCCGCGTCTACAGCGTGGCACTCTCCGCTGCCGACGTCGCTTCTCTCGCAAAGGGTGATGAGCCTACCGGTATCGTCGCTGTCCAAGCGAATTCTACGGCAGCAGCAGTCTACACCCTCGACGGTCGCAAGGTCTGTGACGACCTCTCCAAGTACCACGCTCTGCGCCCGGGAATTTATATCGTTGGCGGAAAGAAACTCGTGGTTAGACATTAAATAGACAGAATTCTGCAAATTCACGATTTGTGACCCTATAAATCATGATTTGTGACCCACGCTTTAGATTATTATAACTAATTTTGTGCGTAGAATTTACACCTAATAATAAAAATGATACAATTATCCTAGATTTATTAGCTTATGGACATTTCAAATTTACTTCTGACGAGTGCGCTGCTGATGGCAACGGCTCAGGTGAATGCAGCAATCACGCCGCGTGTGAAACCAGCACCTGCTAAGTCTCCTCTGGAGATGGGCAAGACCATGTACCTTTATAATAAGGACGCAAAGGGATTCCTGCTTGGTGCCAATGACTACGGCACACGTGCCAGCTATGCTGACAACGGCTACAAGGTACGCATCACCCAGCACCTCGACGAGAATGGTGTGGCCGTAGACGGCGTGGTCGCTCTGAAGGACTCTGTCGAGTCGAAGAAGAAGTGGCTCAACACTTGGTTTGCCGCTAACGGTGATATGTGGGTCGACCTGAACAACCAAGCCGACACCCTTTTCACGCTCTCTAAGCAAGGTGACGATGTCTATCGCCTTGGTTCCAGCTCTCTCAACCCGGCTAATAAGCCCGACGAGGACGGCACACAGTTTGTCGGTGCCAAAAAGGACGGCAGTGACACCAAGCTCTATTGGAACCTGACCGCTGACGACGGTTATGTCGACTGGTACTTCGTCTCTGAGGACGACTATGCTAAATATCTCGATGCCGACAGCATCTACAACGCAGCTGAGAATCTGCGTAGCCTGATGGTTACCGCTACTGCTGACGGCATGAGCGTGGACAAGTACGTCGCTATCTACAACGACAATTCCAAGACCAAGGCTGAGTTGGAGCAGGCGCTCACTGACCTGAAGGCTGAGTATTCTACTTATGTAGAGGAGAACACGAAGGCCGCAGATCCTAAGGAAATGACTTCGCTCATCGCCAACCCGAGTTTCGACAACAACAAGAAAGACGGTTGGTCGGGTACCGCTCCCGGCTTCCAGTCTTATACCGACGCTGAGTTCTATCAGAAGACCTACGACTTCTATCAGAAGCTTTCCGGTGGTCCTAAGGGCGTGTATGCCCTCACGGTGAAGGCTTTCTACCGTGCCGGATATTCTGACGCTTCTTATACCAACTTTAAGAATAACGCAGAGCAGAACGCTAAGCTCTATGTCATCGCAGGCACTGACACTGTGCAGAGCAACATCAAGAATGCTTTTGCCGGTGCCATCACTGCCGCCAAGGGCATGAACGAGTCCAATGTGACAGATGATGACGGCAACACACTCTATATTCCTAATAATATGGAGACAGCTGAGGCTTACTTCAATGACGGCGACGCTTACCTCAACACTCTCTTCTTTGCTACTGATGACGGTACGATGCAGGTAGGTCTGAAGAAGGATAAGACAATCAACGGTGACTGGACGCTCTTCGACGACTTTAAGCTGAAATACTACGGCAACGGTGCTGACGCTTATACCGCATGGCTTGACGATGTAAAGAGTCAGGTCAACGACTATACGACTTTGCCTTCTAACACACTGATCACTCAGGGTATAGCCGATGAGTTCAAGACAATGGTCAGCGGTCTGACTGCTACCGACAAGACAGGTGTGCTCGACGCTATCCAGAAGATTAAGGACGGCGAGCAGGCCATCAAGGACAACATGGCGGCTTGGGCAGAATACAAGGAAATCTACGACAAGTGCGACGAGACGGTCAACGACGACCAGATCAGCGGAGACGACAAGGATTTGCTCGGCGACCAGATGATGGACGAGGAGGATTTCCTCAACAACCTCACTGCCACCACTGAGGAAGTGAAGGCTGAGACCGCTAAACTGAAGAAGATGAACGACGACGCCATCAAGAACGGCCTTTCGGAGGGTACCGACGTTACTGATAAGTTCATCGTCAACGCAGGATTCGAGACCGACAACAAGGGCTGGACGGTGAAGAAGGCCAGTGGTGGTAACGTTGCCTACGGTGGCCCTAAGGAGAACCGTTGCTTCGAGGCTTTTAACAACAAGGACTTCGATGTCTATCAGGAGGTGAAGGATGCTCCTGTCGGTGTGTACACCATCACCGTTCAGGGTTTTTACCGCTACAAGAGAGGCAACGATGCCTACAATGCGTATAACGACGGCACAGCTGCTCAGTACAAGGATGCCGTGAAGGTTTATGTCAACGACAACTCCGGTAACTTTGAGAGTGTCTTCGACGAGAAGGTTGCCAAGGGCGAGCTTTATAAGGAGGATGCAAACCCCGCTCCCTATACCGACCCTGACGGCACTTACTGGTATCCTAACGACATGGTCAACTCAGGTATCGCCTTCAGCAAGGGCATGTACACTGCTACTTCTTTCGGCGTGGTTGCCAAGAAGGGTGATGTGCTCCGCCTCGGCGTGAAGGGTAACTCCAGCCAGGCTGATGACAGCTGGTCGATCTGGGACAACTTCAAGATGACCTTCCAGGGCACTAAGGCAGAGGTCGTCAAGCCGTTGCTCGAGCAGGAGATCACCAAGCTCTCCGCTTCTTTGGAGAAGACCGATCCGACCGGCAAGTCGACGAAGGAGCTTGCTAACAAGGCTCTTGCTACTGCACAGTCTTCTGTTGAAAGTACTGAAGGCAAGGTGATGTTCTCTGCACTCTGTGGTGCCATTGCTGCCAACGACACCCTGGCCAAGTCACGTGTCCTCTTCGCTAAACTGAAGGCCGACAACGACAACCTCAGCAGTGTACGCGCTACATCGACGGCTAAGCAGAGCGTCCTTGATGCCGCCTCGGAGCTCTTCAGCGAGATCGATGCAGCCATCACCAACGGTGAGCTCAATGATGATGATGTCGCAGACTACGAGAAGCAGATAGCTGACCTGATCAACAAGTTGGGTATCCCTGCTGCCGCTGACAACGCAAGCGATGACAATCCTGTCGATATGACGAGTTGCATCAAGACTCCAAGCTTCGATAAGGACGGTGCCAACTCTGTGGAAGGCTGGACGACATCCGGCTATAACTTCGGTAACGACGACACACAGAAGAGTGCGCTGTTGCTGGAGTTCTACAACAAGAACTTCGACCTCTCGCAGACGCTGCATGGTCTGCCCGCCGGTACCTACGAGGTGAAGGTTCACGCCTTCTACCGCTATGGAACTGCTGCTGAGGACCTCAAGCACTTCAAGGCTGGCGAGAACAACCCCAACGCCATGATGTACACCGTTGCTGGCAGCGACAGCATCACCAAGCCAATTGTGTTGCTTGCTTCCGACGCCTCTACCGATGAGACCCGCGGTATCTCAGGTACTGTTTCTGTCACCGACGAAGACGGCACAGTATACTATGTGCCTAACGATATGGTCACCGCCAACGCCTTCTTCAACGAGAACGAGAACGGCGGCACCGGCAATGAGTATATCAACAGCATCATTGCTAAGGTTGGCGAGGATGGTGAGCTGACCATCGGTCTGAAGAAGACGGGTACCAACTACGGCTCTGACTGGGTGATCTGCGACAACTGGACACTGACTTACTACGGCAAGGACAGCAAGAAGACTCCGACTACGGGTATCACCAACGCTGTTGCTGACCGCAAGTTCACCGTCAAAGAGGTCTACACCCTTGACGGACGTCGTGTCAACCGTCTGCAGAAGGGTCTGAACATTGTCAAGGTGGAAGATGCCAACGGTAATGTCTCCTTCAAGAAGATGATCGTTCGATAACTTGAGTTTATCCAAAGAACTGAAATAGCTATAGGCGACGGCCCTGAACTTCTGTGTCGGGGCCGCCACCATGGTTTTTTCTTCCTTGCCAATTGTTATAACTATCTATAAATCCTACCCAATAACATCTTACACCTAAGGGGAATGAGAACAATTACAAAAGCTCTCTCACTTGTCTTACTGGCTGTCGCCTCACATACGCAGGCACAAATCACGATGAACGTGGACGCCGCTTTGCGCGGTCCTTTAATCAGTCCTTATCAATATGGCCTTTTCTTTGAAGAAATCAATCATGCCGGTGAAGGTGGACTCTATGCCGAGCTCGTGAAGAACCGCTCGTTCGAAGACGGCACAGAAGGCTGGCAGACGGTCAACGGAGCCACCATGAGCCTTACAGATGCCGGGCTGCTCAACAAGGCTCAAGGTCATGCTCTGACTGTAACGGTCAAGGGATCTTCCGCTTCTGCGCCGAAGGGTATCGTCAACAACGGATACTGGGGCATGGCGTTGCGCAATGGCTCTACTTACACACTCTCCCTTTGGGTCAAGTGCAGTAAAGCACTCAACAACCATCTCGTGGCCCGATTGGTCGACGAGAAGGGAAAGACTGTCGGTGAGGCTGCTCTCGCCGGTGAGGTCAATTCGTCCGGCTGGACAAAACTAACGACAACGATTACCGCACATGCTGACGCTGCCAAGGGTAGTCTGCAACTCCTCGCTACCGCCGACGGCACGATGACCGTTGACGTGGTTTCGCTTTTTCCCGCTACATGGAAGGGGCGCGCCAATGGACTGCGTCCCGATCTGGCACAGCTGCTTGCCGACACACATCCCTCTTTCCTGCGCTTCCCCGGCGGTTGCTATGTCGAGGGACAGGGAGGCTACGACAATGCTTTCCAGTGGAAGAAAACCATTGGACCCATTGAGCAGCGACCGGGACACTGGAACCGTAACTGGGGCTACTGGTCATCCGACGGCCTTGGCTTCGACGAGTATCTGCAACTCTGCGAGGATCTCGGCGCCGCTCCACTCTTTGTCGTCAACGTCGGTCTTGGTCATGGCTTCACCCTCTCGCTCGACGACACCAAAGCCCTTGTGCAGGACTGTCTCGACGCTATCGAGTATGCCAATGGCGACGCTTCCACAACATGGGGAGCCAAGCGCGTGACCAACGGTCATGCCGCTCCTTATCATTTGAAGTTTATTGAGATTGGCAACGAGAACTATCAGGCTGACGCCAACGCCCAAAGCAGTGAGTATGCCGAGCGCTACAAGATGTTCTACGATGCCATCAAAGCAAAATACCCGGATATCGTCTGCATCGGCAATGTCGAGGCTTGGGGCACCGACAATCCCTCGTGGCGCAATGCCAACCCTGTGGAACTCGTCGACGAGCACTATTACCGCACTGCCGACTGGATGATTGCCAACTATAACAAATACGACAACGTGTCGCGCTCCATCGGTGTCTACAATGGTGAGTATGCGGCCAACGGCGGTAGCTATGGCAAGTATGGCAACCTTTCTGCCGCTCTCGGCGAGGCCGTCTATATGCTAGGCATGGAGCGCAACAGTGATGTGTGCCGCATGGCTTCCTTTGCTCCTATCTTCACTCATGAGAGCAATCCCACCTGGGCCTACGACATGATCCACTTCAATGCCGATCAGAACTTTGTCACTCCGTCCTATTATGTGCAGAAGCTGATGGGCAACAACCTTGGCACACAGAACTTGAAATGGACTGAGACGGGAAACGCCTCCGCTCAAGCCGTGGCCGGGCAAAAGGTCGGCGTGGGCGCCTGGAACACGCAGGTGAGCTACGACGATGCCCAGCTGCTCAATACCGACGGCACAACTTTGGGCCATGACGACTTCAGCGGCGGACTGGCACAGTGGACTACCGGATCCGGCTCATGGAGTGCTGACGGTGGCGTGCTCGCGCAGTCCGACAATGCCCAAGATTGTAGGGCCGTACTCAATATCCCCGTCAAGGGTGACTATATATATAAGGTACGCGCGCGTAAGGACAGCGGCGGTGAGGGTTTCCTCATCATATTCAACTATCAGGATAGTAAAAACTATTTCTGGTGGAATATCGGCGGCTGGAACAATACCCAGGATGCTGTGGAGCGCTGTGTGAATGGCAGCAAGACCACCATTGATCCGAAGACGTTCACGGTCAACAATGACCAGTGGTACGACTTGGAGGTGGACGTGCGCGACGGTCAGGTCACCTGCAAGCGCGACGGCGCGACGGTACATACCTTCTCTTTGCCGGTCGAGCGCAGCGTCTATCAGAGCGTGCAGCTCGACACACTGAGCAACCAACTCATCGTCAAACTAGTTAATCCTTACGCTTCGGCACGCACCGTGACCGTGAACCTGAAGAACATGGAGGCTACCGCAGGTACTGTTCAGCGTTTGCAGTCGTCTCTCGGCACCGACGAAAACACCATGGACGAGCCCAATAAGGTCGTGCCCGCTAAGGAACAGACCGTCGGCGGCTCTCACGATGGCGTGCTCTCCCTCGATGCCCCTGCCTATTCGCTGAGCATCTATCGCTACGACGTGAAAGACGTTGCCCCTGAGTCTGTCGTCACTTATCCTGCTTACGAGGCTGAGGATAAGGACAAGGCCGGTTATCTTTATGCCCACATGAGCTCCAAGGGCGAGTTTACCAGTTATTCGCTGAGCCGTACGGGACAGTACTGGACCGACCTGCTGAGTGGCGCCGAAGTGTTCTCTACCAAGGACAACACCATCACTGGCGGCATGCGCGACGCTTATGTCACCCGTCTTGAGGACGGTGGCTTTATGCTCGTGGGCACAGATATGACCTCGCGTCTCGGCTGGAACAGCAACCATATCATGGATCTGATGCTTTCTCCCGACCTCGTGCATTGGACGAAGAATGTGAAGATCGACCTTGAGAACAGTGACAACCTCAAGGCACTCGGCGGTATCACCGCCGACCAGATGACTGCTGCGTGGGCACCTCAGGTCATCTATGACCCGGTCACATGCCGCTATGTGCTCTACTACAGCGTTGGCTTCCCCGACCGGCACCGCATCTATTATCAGCTCGTTGACAAGGATCTGAACATACTGACGGAGCCCCGTCTCTATTTCGATCCCGGCTACGATATCATTGATGCCGACATCGTGTACAATGCAGTCGACAACGATTATCAGATGGTCTATAAATGTGAGAAGGCCAATGGTTTCAACCGTGCCACAGCCAAGCACCTTGTGCCTGCCGACGGTGACGTTACTACCGGCACCACAGTATGGACGATTACTGACGGATTCCATGTCAGCGACAACAACCAGGCCATCGAGGCACCGACACAGTGGCGTGAGATCGGACAGACCAAGTGGAAGTTGAGCTTCATCAACTATGGTGGCGGTTACGGTTACAAGACGCTTGGCCTTGACGAACACGGTCTCCAGCCTTCAGCTCCCGTGCGCATTGTTGGCAGCAACAATGCCCAGCATGGCAGTATCCTCAAGCTCACACAGCCGGAATACGACTATCTCCTCTCTTGGGACAGCGTGAAGACGCTCCTGCCCACCGTGGAGGCTATCTATAAGACCACCGCTAACACATCTGTGAAGGCGGTCATCGACCAGGCCAACGAGGCTCTCACGCTCTCCACTACCTTTGAGGAGAATGCCGCCCGCATGACCGCTGCTGCCAAGGCACTGGCCAAGGTTGCGGGCGAAGTGGCTCAGTTCCTCCGCGAAGAGGCCAACCTAGGTCGTGCTACAGACCTGACACCACTCATCGCCAATGCCGACTTCTCCAAGGGCTCTGCCGCTTGGGAAACTAACACATCGTTTACACAGGCCAACAGCCAGGTGGCTGAGTTCTACAACAAGAACTTCGATTTTCATCAGACCATCACCAATTTGCCCGCCGGCGACTATGAAGTCGGAGTGCAGAGCTTCTTCCGTAATGGCGGTAAAGAGGCGTACGCTGCTCATGCTGACGGTTCGGAGAGTCTTGATGCCGTCTTTTATGCCAACGAGGCAGAGGCGCCCGTGATGAGTCTTTACGACAATTCCATCTCACGCTACACCTTCTCGCCATATACCTATCCCGACAATGTGTCGCAGGCCAATGAGGCTTTCAACACCTATGGCCTTTACAACAATACCATCAAACTCACCCTTGCCAAGACCGGTGACATCACACTGGGCATCCGCAAGGACAGTTGGACATCGGCAGACTGGTGCTGCTTTGATAACTTCACCCTCCGCTATCTCGGACAACTTTCCGGAATCCGTAACGTCCGCGATATAACGACCACCGACAGCCGCGCCTACACGCTCACCGGACGCCGTGTCGATTTGAATACGGCCGGACATGGCGTCTATATCCAAGGCGGAAAGAAAATCGTAAGATAAAGAATAATATAATAATATAACCACAATCACATGAAGTGTAAACACCTAACTTTTGGAATCACGAGATCTGCTTTCGCAATCGGTCTGGTGGTAGGTGCTCTCTCTCTCCAGTTGTGCAAGGACGACCTGCTGACCGGACAGCCCTCGTGGCTGGGCAACTTTATCTATGAGGAGTTGAAGAATCAGAGCAACTATCAGTACACGCTGAGGCTGATCGATGACCTCGGACTCACCGAGAAGATGAGTCACACGGGTTCGCTGACTATCTTCGTCGCTGATGATGCTACCTATGACAATTGGTTCAAGAACAACAAATGGGGTGTGCGGTCCTACGACAAGCTCTCAACCGCCCAGAAGAAGCTGTTGCTCAACAACCAGGTCATCAACAATGCTTACCTCATCGAACTGATGAGCAACGTGGCTGCCACGCCACCGGAGAAGGGCCTCGCTATGCGCCGCCCGACCTCTGCCAGTGCCTTTGACTCGGTATATACCATGCCCTACACCAAGATGAGTCCCAACCAAAAGGCATGGACGTGGTATCGCAACAACCATAAGAACATCATTCTCTTCCGCGACGGACACATGGGCTTGAGCGACATCACCGCACCGATGATCCACTTCCTGCCGGAGTTTATGCAGAAGAACGGATTCACCAGTGAGGACGTGAAGATCCTCAGCAATGGCATCAGTACTTCTACGAGCGACGCTCTCATCGGCGATCATAAGGTAGTGGAGCGCGACATCACCTGTAAGAACGGATACATCCAAAAGATGGACGGTGTCGTGGAACCGTTTGAGAATATGGCACAGATCCTCCATGAGCATGCCAATACCAGTCTGTGGGCGCACCTCATCGACCGCTTCTCCGCTCCTTACTATGACAAAGCGAAGACGACAGAGTACAACCGCCTCTACAACGCCAGTGTCGACTCCGTCTTCACCCTCCACTATTTCACTCCAAACGGTCGTGCCCTGCCTGTCACCGCCGGCAACCCTGCACCGGGCAACATGCCCAGCGATGCCACACTGAACTTCGATCCGGGATGGAATCAGTATATGTACACCAACACCAGTGGCAAGGACCTGCACTATGATGCCGGCGTGATGTTTGTGCCGACTAACAAGGTGCTGGAAGACTGGTGGAACAATGGTGAGGGTCAGATGCTCAAGGAGCGCTATGGCACGTGGGACAATGTGCCCGACAACATCCTCGCCTCACTCATCAATGTCAACATGGTGGGTAGTTTTGTAGACGCCATTCCCTCTAAGTTCTCCTCTATTGTCAACGACGCCAAGGAGGAGATGGGTGTGAAGCCTGCCGATGTGGACAGTACGTTCATTGGTTGCAACGGTGTCATCTATCTTACTAATAAGGTGTTCACCCCAATGGAGTACTACAGTGTCGCCTTCCCGGCAAAGAACAACTCCGAGACGATGAGCATCACCAACTGGGCTATCAATGAGCTCGAATTCAGACCATACCTCAACTCCATGGCTGCCAAGGGAAAGGAGAATGAGTATCTTCACTACTCGCTCATTCTGCCTGACAATAAGGCTTTGATGTGCTATGTCGATCCAGCCAACTTTGGTGATCGTCAGGAGACCATGATCGTATTCTATTGGGACAAACTCAGCAACTCGGTGAAGGCCATGCGCTATGGCTGTGACATCGACGAGAATGGCAATATCACCATTGGTGATAAACTGCAGGCCACAGTGCCCGATGACATCATAAAGAACCGTTTGCAGGATCTGATCAACAACCTTATCATCGTAGGCCCCATCAGTTCAGAATATAGTTACTACAAGACCAAGAGTGGTTCGCTCATCAAGGTCACTGACGGTGACAGGGCTGATATGACGGTCGCCGGTGGCTGGCAGATCGACCACGGCACTTCCATACCTGTCTCCGCTATCTACGATTTGTCGAAGAACGGTAATGGTAAGACCTATACCGTCGACAAGATGATTCCAATGACCGGCTCCCGCTCTGTCTATCAGGTACTCAAGGATCACGAAGAGTACTCTGAGTTCCTCAAGCTCCTCATCGGCCCTGACGAGAAGCTCGGCAATGACGCTTTGCTGGTCAACTCCATGAAGTTGTCGAAGACGATGTACACTTGTGCCGGTCAGAGCAATGGTAACTTCAACATCAATCTCTTCAACAACTTCAACTACACGGTCTACGTTCCTTCCAATGAAGCCATTGAGAAGCTTACTGCCGAGGGCATCCTGCCCACGTGGAGCGAGTATGACGAGTATTATAAGAAAGGTGTGGATGGTGACAAGAACGCTGCCGCCATGGCAAAGGCCATCAAGGAGCGTATCCTCAACTTCGTGTGCTATCATATCCAGGACAACTCCATCGCTATTGGCGGCAACCCCACCAACTATGAGGAAGTCACCGATGCCAATGGTGCCGTGAGCCATCGCGCCATCACCACAAGCAACTACGAGACTATGCTCCTCGACCCGGACAACAATGTCTACTATCCCATCAATGTCACTCACAAGAACGGACAGCTCACCATCAAGGACGAGGCCGGCAACGTGCGCCACGTGGAAAAGAAATCGGGATTGTACAACAACATCTGCCGCGAGTACTGGTTCAGCGGTACAGGCTATGCAAAGACGATCTACAGCAGTTCCGACGCTGTGGTCCACCTTATCGACGGTCCGCTGTTCTACAGTAAGAACGCTATGACCCCGTGGAAGAGCCTCGCAAAGAAATACATCCAACACAGAAGAAAGTAAGCCATGCGAAAACAATATTATAATATCATAGACATACAGGCATTGCTGCGCAAGGCGATGTCGCACCGCCGCCTGACCATTCTCGCCGGTGCTATGCTCAGCTGTGCCACCGTGATGGCGCAGACGGGTAACGTCCATGGTACTGTCTCCGACGAGATGGGACCCTTGATGGGTGCCACCGTCGTGGAGATCGACGCCAGCGGACGTATCATCAACTCTACCGTATCCGACCTCAACGGTAACTTCTCCATGGCGGTGAAGAATCCGAAAAATAGGATTCAGTTCAGTTTCGTCGGTATGAAGAAGCAGACCCTGCCGCTGGACCGCAGTGAGTATAAGATCATGCTCAAGACAGAAAATGAGATCAAGGAGGTCACCGTCACGGCCCGCCGCCGCACCACCGGTAACAACTTGAGCATTCCTGAGCGTGAGATCTCTTACGCATCACAGAGTCTGAACATGAAGGACCTTGCCGGACTGGGCGTGACGACCATCGATGAAGCCCTGCAGGGACGTATCGCCGGTCTGGATATCATCGCCAACTCCGGTGACTTGGGATCCGGTTCCAACCTTCGTCTGCGTGGTGCCTCGTCACTCTCTACACTTACCGACTCCAACCCGCTGATCGTTATCAACGGCAACATCCGCAACGTCGATATGTCCAACTTCGACCTTGCCGGTGCCAACAACGAGAAGTTCGCTGAGCTGCTTAACATCAACCCCGAGGATATCGCCTCCATCAACGTACTGAAGGATGCCGCTGCCACTGCCGTCTACGGTTCTCAAGGTGGTAACGGTGTCATCGAGATCACCACCAAGCGTGGTGCCATGGGTAAGCCACGCGTGAGTTACTCACTGAAACTCACTGGCACGCATCAGCCCCAAGGCTATGCGCTGCTCAATGGTGATGACTACACGATGATGCTCAAGGAGAGCTATTTCAACCCAACACAGAGCGATACCCGCAGTCAGAACATCCGTGAGATCAACTACGATCCCTCGTTCTCGGAGTATGAGCAATACAACAACAACACCGACTGGCGCAAGGCGGTCACGCAAAACGGTCTGCGACAAAACCACTACGTCTCTGTGACAGGTGGTGGAGAGAAAGCCACGTTCCGTATCGGCTTGGGTTATGACCATGAGACCGGTACGATGATCATGCAGAAACTCAACCGCTTCTCCACCAATGTGGCCTTGGACTACTTCGTCAGTGAGCGTATCAAGATCTCGACCAACTTCTCGCTGACCTACACCAAGAACGACATGAACTACGACAACCTGCTCAACATCGCTATGAAGAAGATGCCGAATATGGCTATCTATGAGCAGGATCCCGTTACCGGCGAGAACACAGATCGTTACTACGAGATGCTTCAGAGTGCCTCTGACGTCTTTAAGGATGACCAGAAGAAACTCGTCAACCCTGTGGCCAGTGCACATCTCGCTCAAAAGGGACGCAGCACTTACAACCTCAACCCTGAGCTGATCATCAACTATCACCTCTTGGGTATGGATGCCTCACACACCCAACTCAACTATCAGGGTAGTGTCTTTGCTAGTGTCTTCAACCAGTACGACAACAGTTTCTATCCCTCTGAGCTCACCACAGTGGCCTGGAACAACGGTGTGAACCTCGCCAGTTCCGGCAGCAGCAAGAGCTTCGGCTTCAACACTAAGCACACGGTGACCTTCATTCCGCACTTCGCCAATGAGGACCACTCACTGCAGATGATGGGTCGTTTCGAGCTCAATTCCGGTTCATCAAGCGGGCAGAGTAATGGCTCCAAAGGCTTGCCGGGCAAGGATTTCTCCAGTCCTGATGCTGGTGGCATCAACACGGGCTTAAGTTCATGGTACAACGAGTGGCGCTCGATGTACTTCACCTATTCAGCACACTACGCTTACAAGAGCCGCTACATGTTTGACTTCACACTGCGTGCCGACGGTACTTCTAAGTTCGGACCTAAGAAGCGCTGGGCTTATTTCCCTTCCGTCTCTCTGCGTTGGAACATCGTCGACGAGCCGTTTATGAAGGTATTCCGCGACCATGGCCTCTCGATGCTCTCCCTGCGTCCGAGCTGGGGTCGTGTAGGTGTACAGCCCAATCAAGACTACCTCTACGTGCGTAAGTACGCTACCGGTAACCGCTATCTCGATATGAGCTCCATGCACCCGCAGAATATCCGGCTCACCGATCTGCGTATGCAGAACAACACCAGCTACAACCTCGGTGTGGATCTCGGTCTCTTCGACGACCGTTTCTTCATCACCTTTGAGGCTTATCGCACGACCATCACCGACATGTTGCTGAAGGACTACCGTATTCCGTCGAGCACAGGTTTCTCTACGCTCGCCTACCGCAACAACGGTAAGATGCGCAACACTGGTTGGGAGTTTCATATCAACACCAATAAACTCGTTACGGCTGGTCATTTCATCTTTGACATGAACGCCAACTTCGGTAACAACCGCAATGAGCTCTTGGAGATGGATGACTATATGCTCAACTCGCTCAACTCCACATTTAACTATTCCAACGGGCAGTACCTCCAGCGCGTGCAGCTTCACAATCCGTTTGGTGCCATCTATGGATTCCGCAGCAAAGGTGTCTATCAGTACAACTTTGAGACCTTCAAGAATATGAATGCCGAAGAGCGTTCTGCCTTCCTCGCCGCAGGCAAGACAGCGCCTATCGCTTTCAATGCAGAGGGCAAGCCCATCTTGGACGCTGATGGCAATCCTATCCAGATGCGCTACAACTACAACAACAACGGCACGGGTAAGAACTATGCCTTCGTTGGTGGTGATGCCATGTATGAGGATATCAACCACGATGGTAACATCGATGCGCTTGACATTGTCTACCTCGGCTCTTCTCTGCCTAAGCTTACGGGTGGTTTTGGCTTCACTTTCTCCTATAAGGCGTGGCGTCTGACCACACAGTTCACCTACCGCTACGGCAACAAGATTCTCAACCTTGCCCGTCTTGAGGCTGAGTCGATGAACAACAACAACAACCAGAGTCAGGCTGTGAACTACCGTTGGCGCAAGGAGGGCGACGTGACCACGATACCACGTGCCATGTACGGTACCGACTCCAACTACAACACGTTGGTCAGCGACCGCTTCGTCGAGGATGGCTCTTACCTGCGTATGAGCTATGCCCAGCTGTCCTACGCATTGACACGCAAGCAGCTCAAGGCTATCGGCTTCAACCGCATCGCCTTCTATGCGAGCATCAACAACCCGTTTGTCATCACGAAGTATTCCGGCGTAGACCCCGATATCGTTCAGAGCGGCTATGCCCCGGCTGTGGACCGTTCGCAGACGCCGCGCTCGCGCTCAGTCACAATGGGTATCACCGTAGACTTCTAATCATATACTTATAGTCATGAAACGCAGAAATACAATATATAGCATTATCACAGCCGTTGCGGCTCTGCTGAGCTTTGCCTCGTGCAGCGATTTTCTTGAGGTGAAGCCTCAGAACGTGACGGTGGAAGATGAGTTCTGGAACGAGAAAGCCGATGTCGACCAGATGATGACCGGTCTGTACGCCAGCCTGCAGGATTCCGGCGTGGTGAAGCGCATGATGATCTGGGGCGAGTTCCGCAGCGACAATGTCACCTCGGGCAACAATATCGAGAAGGACGCCTCGTTGCAGAAGATCTTCAAGGAGGACATCGACGCCTCCAACGGCTACACCTCATGGACGCCGTTCTACTACATCATCAACAGTGCCAATACGCTGATCGAGCATGCACCTGCCGTAGCAGCTACCGATCCCGCCTTCTCGCAGTCAGAGCTCAGCGCAGACATCGCGGAGGCCAGTGCTATCCGCGACTTGTGTTACTTCTATCTGATCCGCACCTTCCGCGACGTACCTTACACAACCGTATCGTTCGCCGACGACAACCAGGTGATGAATCTCCCGGCCACGAAGTTCGACGATGTACTCGACTCGCTCATTACCGATTTGGAGCGCGTGCAGGGCAACGCCGTGAAGAACTATCCTTCTTCCAGCTCTACCAAGGCACTGTACCAGACGGGCCGCATCACGCAGGATGCCATCCACGCCATGCTTTGCGACATGTATCTGTGGAAAAAAGACTACAACAAGTGTATCCAGTATGCCGACATGGTCATTGCTTCTATGCGTCAGCGTGCCAAGGACAAGGGTTTCTACAACAAGCTCTCTGCCGACGATGAGGCTCGCGTCAACGGCTATCCGCTCATCAGCGATGTCTTTACCAATACCGTCTATGGCAATGCCTACACTGAGATCTTTGGCTATGGCAACAGCATGGAAAGCATCTTCGAACTCACCTATATGCGTGATGACAACATGCCGAGCAATGGAGCCGCCAACGACTTCTACATGTTCTCTAAGGGAGGTATCGTCGCGGGATATGCAGCTCCTTCCACTTATGTGTACGGCACTGAAGGACAGGACAATCAGGTCTTCTCCAAGTACGACGGCCGCTACTACGAGAACATGAACAACAACGTGATCAGCAAGGGATGCTTCGTAACGGTGAACGTAGACTATTCCGGAGGTCCCAAAAATGTAATTGCTTCACACTTTGGTCCTTATGCGGAGGGCAAGTGCAAGGCCAACTGGATCATCTATCGTCTGTCCGACGTGATGCTGATGAAGGCTGAGGCTCTTACCGCCCTGATGAGCAATGCCAGTGAGTTGAGCGATCAGGACAAAAACTACATGACGCAGGCCTTCTCTCTGGTCAACGCCGTGAATAAGCGCTCGGTGTGTGAAAGCGTTCTCAAGGACACCCTGAAGGCCGACGACTACGCTACAAAAGAGAAGATTGAGAACTTGGTGATGGCCGAGCGCCAGCGCGAGCTGATGTTCGAGGGCAAGCGTTGGTACGATCTTGTCTGCCGCTCACGCCGCGACGGCAACACCGACTATCTGCGCCAGCAGACTTTGATGAAGTTCACCTCCAACACCAGTGCCATCAGCGGCAAACTCGGTAAGATGGACTATATCTACTGGCCTTACAATATCGATGAGCTCAAGGTCAACGGTAACCTCAAGCAGAACCCAGCCTTCGGCAGTGGTATCGACGCGAGCATCGAACAGAACAAATAAACGCCAGCATTCAGCAACTACTCATTGTATTATATATAAACGAACCAACAATGAAAAAGATATTCAGCATCATCCTCTCTGTCTGCTGCCTTGTCGGAGGTCTGGGGCTTGCCTCGTGCTCCGATGAGCCGGACACTTCCAATTACTACACGTTCAAGGGCGAGATGATGAGCGACTACATCAACAACCGACCGGAGTACAGCGACTTCGCCTACATTGTCAAGCAGGCCGGACTGATGGACGTGCTTTCCGCCTATGGACACTACACCTGCTTCCTGCCGTCGAACTCGGTGATGGCGACCTATCTGAAAAAGCATGGTCTCAACTCTGTGCAGGATCTCACCAAGGGTGAGTGCGACACCATCGCACGCTCCCATCTGGTGAATAATATCTATGCTACCATCGACATGAACGATGGCACGCTCAACACCGAGAATCTCAACAAGCGCTTCATTCAGGTCACTCACGGTATGGACAAGGACAGCAACACCGTGGTGGAGCTCAACCGTATGGCCTATATCTACAACGCCACTAAGGACGACTCCGTGCAGAACGGCATCGTGCAACCCATCAGTGCTGTGCTTGAGAACTCCAACAGCTCCATTGCCGACATTCTTGGTGCCAACGACCAGATCAGCATGTTCTTTGAGGCACTGAAGGCTACTGGGCTGCAGGACTCGCTCTATAAGGTTAAGGACAACAGCTACAACGCTGACAACTACGACTTATACTCCTACACATCTCACACTTGGCATGAGATAGCCTGTCCGCCTGCTGACAAGAAATACGGCTTCACTATCTTTGTGGAGAAGGATTCCTTGCTCAAGGCCAAAATCAAGGCCAACGGTATCTCCATGTCCAACGGCAATCTGCAAGCCCTCTACGACTTGGCCTGCAAGCTCTATGACCCTGTCTATGGCGATGACGCCGACTATCAGGCCGACAAGGGTCTCGACAAGATCACCCGGCGCATGAATCCGCTCAACATGTTCATCGCCTATCATATCCTCACCCGCGACGTCATCGGATGGAACAAGCTCACGCCGCTGGAGTATTCGTGGACCAGGCCGACGGCCAACACTGCCATCGGCATCAAGGTAGACCTCATGGATCCTACCGACTGGTACGAGACCATGTTGCCCCATACCATGATGAAACTCGATCAGGCAACGATTGGTGGCAAGGTCAAGCAAGGATCCGACTACGGTCAGCGTTTCATCAACCGCCGTCAGGACAGCTACAGCAAATATCAGGACAACGACCTCATCCGTGGCGCCAAGGTGCTGCCGACCATTGAGGACCAGTATGTGCAGGATGCTCCTAACGGCCGCTACTTCTATATCGACGACATCATCGCCTTTGACAAGACCACACAGATGGGCGTGTTCAACGACCGCATCCGCATGGATTTCTCCACCGTCTTCCCCCAGGTGATGACCGAGAACATCCGTCTCAACGGTGACCCCGCCAAGGATGATGATGCAAACAAAGCCGACCAGACCTTTGCCAACGGCAAGAACTACTGGTTCCCCAAGGGCTATCTCGACCATGTGACCATGCGTGGCGGCTACCTTGTCTACCGTCGTCCTCACCGCAACTTCTGGAGCTACGAGGGTGATGAGTTCAACCTCTTCGGTGACTACGACATCTCTTTCCGCCTGCCGCCGGTGCCTTATGAGGGTGACTACCAGATCCGTCTCGGCTTCTGTGCATTGGAAACCCGTGGTGTGGCTCAGATCTATTTCGACAACCGCCCGCAGGGCATCCCCTTGGACATGCGTAAGTTCCTCAACAATTCATCTATTCTTGGTGATAAGTGGACCAACAACTGGGCCAAGCTCACCGATGAGGAGAAGGCCCAGGATCAGAAGATGCTGCGCAACCTCGGACGTTACCGCGGACCTTACGGTGGCTATCACACCAATGGCAGCGACATCAACGAATTCGTCAACAACGAGCGTACCCACCGTATCGTGCTCTGTACCGTACACATCAATCCGAAGACCGACCACTATCTGCGCATTCGCTGTACGTCGACCAGCAAGCTCGGTAACAACAACGAGTTTATGCTCGACTATCTCGAGATCGTGCCGAAGAGCATCTATGCAGTAGGTGCCGGACAGATGGAGACCGACCTGTAAACGAGAATCACGAAAGAAGATCCAATGATTATGAAAAGAAATATCTATAAGAAAATAGTCCTGGTGCTCACGGCCGTAGTAGCTTTGGCCAGTTGCACCGATGACTGGGACGACCACTATCACGCCAACGTCAGTGCTGATGGCAATCTGTGGGAGGCCATCGAAGCCAATCCCGACCTGAGCAACTTCGCTTCGGTGGTGAAGACTGTAGGCTATGACCGTGCGCTGGCCAGCAGCCAGATGTTCACGGTCTTCGCGCCCACGAACGACAACTTCACCAAGGAGAGCGCCGACAAACTCATCGAGGCTTATAATAATGAAAAGTCTCATGGTGTGCGCGACAAGGACAACAGCACGCTCAAGGAGTTTGTGCAGAACCACATCGCACTGTACAACTACTCCACGGGCACGTCCGCACATGACTCCATCGTCATGCTCAATGGCAAGTATAAATTGCTCACTGCCTCGAAGTTTGGCGATGACAACATCACCAAAGGCAATCAGGTCTACGGCAACGGTGTGCTCTACACCGTTGCACGACCGGCCGGCTATGTGCCAAATATCCTTGAAGGACTGAAAAAGGTGGAAGGTCTCGACTCTGTGGCCAACTTCGTCTATTCGTTCAACCACTACAAGTTCGACCCCTCGAAGAGTGTCGCCGGTGACATCGTCGACGGTAAGACAGTTTACCTTGACTCTGTGTCTACGTTGCAGAACGAACTCCTCGATGGTCTGGGCTACATCAATGCCGAGGACAGTAGCTATTGGATGCTTGCTCCCACAAATGCGGTGTGGAACAAGCTCGTACCGAAGTATGAGAAATATTTCAAGTACAACAACAGCGTCTACAGCAGCGAACCCCGTCTGCGCGACTCGCTGACATGGGTGAATTCCCGCTTGGCAGTCATCACCGGCGCAGTGTTCAACCGCTCAGTGAACTCCGTCAACAGCGATGTGTCGTTCCAGGACTCCGCCTTCTCCACGAATGCCTGCAAGCCCCAGAAGCGCGAGCTCTACTATGGCGATGCCCGTGAGCGCTACTGCATCTATGACAAGCCATTCGCTGCTGACGGCGTGTTCAATGGTGCCGTCCAGCATACGTGCAGCAATGGTGTGCTCCTCAGCCAGGCCAACTGGCGCATCAAAGCCCGTGAGACCTTCATGTGGAATTACTACCTTGAGGGTGAGAATTCTGTCAATGTCGATTCTGTGGATTATGATAAGACCGTGTATCCATTGGAGGTTACGAAGGTGTCCACAGACAATCCCTTCTATAATAAGATCCACAATCACGCCTATAGCACGTTGCAGCCTTCCGGCTCGTCAAACCCTTTGGTTTACTTCAATCTTTCAAACTTGCTCTCCGATGTGCCCTATGACATCTATGTCGTCACGGCACCGGCCATCGCCGGCGACGAGCTGGCCAGCGACATGCAGCGTCTGCCCACCATTTTCCGTGCGCGTCTGGCACAAGCAGACAAAAACGGCAAGATACCTTCGGAAGCCCGCTCTTGGACTATGTTGGGCGATAAGTTTACCACCACAGCCGACCAAGTCGACACCTTCCTGGTGGCCAAGAACTTTAAGTTCAACTATTGCGGCTACACCCAGAAGCCCACAGCGCAGCTCATCATCGATACCAACGTGAAAAACACCCAAATACGCAAAGGGGAGTATAACCGTTATCTGCATATCGACGCTATTATCCTCAAACCCCACGAGGAGGAGTAACCAGCAACCAACAACCCATTTTTAAACACACGAAACATGGAAATCAACACTATCATATCCTATCATACGATCAGCCGCCGGTTGCCGATGGTTTTCCTGACCGCCGGTATGCTGGCCATGCCTGTGGCCGTTCATGCCCAGGACGACATGGAGGATGCTGAGCCCGTGAAGAAGACGGTCGTAGCACCGGTGAGGAAGCACTATGCCACACGTCATATCTCCGGACGCGTCCTCAGCGCTGTCACCCACAAGCCGCTGCCCGGTGCCATCGTTGGTGCTGTTGGCGTGCAGGGCTATACGGCTCTGACCGACGACGACGGCTCGTTTGCCTTCGATGTCCCAGTTTTTGCCTCCTCGATAACGGTGAAGCTTCCCTCCCACAATCTGCTCTCGACCGGACTTGTCAAGGGCGAGAAGCAGGGCGACCTGCTGCTCTATCCCTCCACGTTCACCGCGGACTACGACGTTGCCACCGACTTGCGCAACGATCGTTCGGCCAGTGACATGCAGTACTCCAGTGCACTGAATATCAAAGAAGAGATTGAAAAGCAGCTCGGCGCTTATGCTCACGTCATCACCCGCAACAATACGCCCGGTGTGGGTGCCAACATGTATGTGCAGGGCCTGAACAGTATCTATTCCAATGCCCAGCCGCTGATCGTCGTCGACGGTGTCGTCTTCGACCAGCAGTATGGTCACAGCATGCTCCACAGTGGTTTTGCCAATGACATCCTCACGGCCATCAATCCCGCCGACATCGATAAGGTCACCGTGCTGCGCAACGGTACTGCCCTTTACGGTTCCAAGGGTGCCAACGGTGTCATCCTCATAGAGACCAAGCGCTCGAAGAGCATGGCCACGCGCATCACCGCCTCTCTGTCTGCCGGAGTGACCTTTGAGCCAAAGTTCATCGACATGATGAATGCCAGCCAGTACCGTGGTTATGCCTCGGAACTGCTCAAGTCCACCGGTACGCCCATCCGTGACTTCAAATGGCTCAATGCTGATCCCAACTACTACTATTATAAGCAGTATCACAACGACACCGACTGGAAAGACGAGATCTACCGTTCCGCACTGACCCAAAACTACGGCATTCAGGTCGAGGGTGGTGATAAAGTGGCCAGCTATAACCTCTCCGTAGGCTACACGACCGCCAACAGCACGTTGAAGTACAACAATATGAATCGCTTCAATATCCGCTTCAATACCGACATACATCTTATAGATCCACTCTCGATCCGCTTTGATGCCTCGTACTCTAACACCACGCGTGGCATCCGCGACGACGGCGCGCCTGCCGGTTACGACGATGGCACGCCGACAGCACCCTCGTTCCTTGGCTATGTCAAGTCGCCTTTCCTGAGCCCGTATTCCTATGGACATGGTGAGCTCTCCACCTCCCATCTCGACATCACAGCAGAGGACTATCTCTCGGAGGCGCTTGCCGACTACAACAACTACAACTGGAAGCTCGCCAACCCATGGGCACTGAACACCTACGGCGACGGCGAGAATAAGAACCGCTTTGAGAACTCTATGCTCAACCTGAGCATCACGCCGGTGTACACCATCAACCCACACCTGCAGCTCAGCGAGCATTTCAGCTATACCCTCGTCAACGCCAATGAGAAGTACTACGTGCCTATCAACGGTGTGCCTGAGTACTATGTCTCCTCGGTCAACGGCTACCGTACCAATGAGGTGCGCTCGCTCTTTGCCAAGCAAAACTCCATGATGAGCGATACGCGTCTGGCCTGGAACAACCGTTATGCAGGACACAGCGTGAGCGCTTTCGGCGGCGTGCGTGTCAACTGGGAGGAGTATCGTCCCAACTATCAGCTCGGCTACAACACCGGTTCCGACAAGACTCCGTTTATGAGCTCCAGCCTGATGAACGCCACCAGCTATGGAACCAACGAGAAGTGGCGCAACGTCAACTGGTATGCGCAGGCACAGTATGACTATCTGCGCCGTTACTTCCTTACTGCCGATTTCTCTGCCGAGAGCTCCTCGCTCTTCGGCCGTGACGCCGATGGTGGCGCGAAGATTTGTGGAGTCGTTTGGGGACTGTTCCCTTCGGTGCAGGCAGCCTGGGTGATGACCAACGAGCCGTGGCTCGCCGGTAATCCCATCGTCAACTACCTGCGTCTGACCACCGGCTACGATGTGAGTGGCAACGACAACATCGGTTACTATGCTGCTCATAGCTATCTGAGCTCTAAGCTCTTCATCAACGCCATTGCCGGTAAGACGATCTCCGGTATTGGTAATACCAAGGTGAAGTGGGAGACAACGGGTCGCGCCAACTTTGGCCTTGACGCCCGTCTGTTCAACAACCGTGTGAGCGTCGGTTTCAACGTTTACAAGAGCTGGACACGCAACCTGCTCATGCTCAAGAGCCTGAACTTCCTCTCCGGCCTTGACAGCAACTGGAGCAACGACGGCAAGCTCGAAAACACGGGCTTCGACGTCAGTCTCAGCGGCAAGATCCTCGCGCTGAAAGACTTCCAGTGGGAGGCCGGCGCAACGCTGGGACACTATAAGAATAAGGTGACCGCCTTGGTCGACGGAGCGCAAGCCATGCAGCAGACTCTCTATGGAGCCACCATCCGCTCTGAGGTAGGCAAGGCCGCTAACCTTTTCTACGGCTATAAGACTTCCGGTGTGTTTGCCACAAGTGACGAAGCCCAGCAGGCCGGTCTTTACATCCTTGATGCCAACGGCGTCACGAAGCACTATTTCCAGGCCGGTGACATGCGCTTTGTCGATGTCGACGGCAACCATGAGATCAACGAGAAGGACATGACCGTCATCGGCGATCCTAATCCCGACATCTACGGCAACCTGTTCACTGCTCTGACTTATAAGCGTTTCCGTCTGGAGGCTCGCTTCAACTACAGCGTGGGCAACGATGTGTACAACTACATGCGTTCGCAGCTGGAGGGGGGCAGCCGCTTTATGAATCAGACCACCGCGCTCAACAGCCGTTGGCAGGCCGAAGGTCAGCAGACCAGCGTGCCGCGTGCTACCTTCCAGGATCCGATGGGCAACAGCCGCTTCTCCGACCGGTGGATCGAGGACGGCAGCTACCTGCGCCTGAAGACGCTCACGCTGAGCTACGACCTGCCTGTGAACTCTACGTTCTTCCAGGGCTTCCAGTTCTGGATTCAGGCCAACAACCTCTTCACCGTCACCAAGTATCTTGGTTCCGACCCGGAGTTTTCCGCTACCTCGTCGGTCATCGGTCAGGGCATCGACCTCGGCGAGTTGCCGCAGAGCCGCTCTGTGGTTGCCGGTGTGAAAATCAACCTTTAATCATCTCTTAGAGACCAACAGATATGAAAGCTAAATATATTTTGTGTTTGCTCCTGATGCAGGTCGCTGTGCTCTTTGGCTCGTGCACCGACTTCTTTGATCAGGATTCTGACCATGTGCAGTACACTGATGACTATCGTCTCCACGAGCCGGGCGATACCATCTATGCCCTCACCGGCATCATGAACAAGATGCAGGCGCTGGGCGACCGCACCATCCTCCTGGGTGAGCTGCGCGGAGACCTCGTCGATGTCACCGCCAACGCCAGCGCTGATCTGCGCGGCATTGCCGATTTCGATATCAATGACGACAATGCCTTCAACAGCCCGAAGGACTACTATGCCGTCATCAACAACTGCAACCTCTATATCGCACGCTGCGACACCGCTGTGAAAAACAACCGTGGCGAGAAGCTCTTCTATAAGGAGTATGCGGCTGTGAAAGCCTACCGTGCCTGGACCTATCTCCAGCTTACGCTCAACTATGGCAAGGTGCCCTTCGTCACCACACCGATCACCACGGAGGCTGAGGCCAACGCCAACTATGAGACCAAGGATCTGCAGGGCATCTGCCAGTACTTCATCGCCGATCTCACGCCGCTCGTCGACGTGCCGTACCCAGGACTTGGCACTATCGGTTCCGTCGACTCGCGTCTGCTCTACTTCCCCATCAGTTGGCTCCTCGGCGACCTGAACCTCTGGGCCGGCAACTATAAGCAGGCTGCGCTCGACTACTATCATTTCATCTCTACGGCCAATGGCGCCAACAGCTATTTCCAGCTTGGCGCCAACAGCGTGATGTTTACCAACCCCAGTTGGAACCTACGCTATGCCACCTTGCCTTTGGGGAGTGAGACCTATAGTAGCGGCCGTAGTGTCGTGACGATGATTGCCGGTGACTCCATACCTTCTCAGGGCAACTACAGTCAGTTGCGCAATTACTTCAATGCCAATGAAAACAATGACTTCAAGGCCAGCATCACTCCGTCGAAAGGTATGCAAGCCCTCTCTGCCAGCCAGAAGTACTGCTATATGGATCCCAAACTCGGTGCCAAGGCCACACCAATCATAGCGCCAAGCGACCTCAGCAATAATCTCGCGGGCGACCTGCGACTGTCCTATATTTGGTCAACAGGCAATAGCAGTTATAATGGCAAGCGCATCAGCACGCAGAGTATCCGCAAGTATATGACCCGCAACATCGCCATCTATACCCGTCCGATGGTCTACCTGCGTCTGGCTGAGGCTCTGAACCGTGCCGGCTATCCCCGCTTTGCTTTCCAGATTCTCGCGCGTGGCGTGAACAACGATGTCATCGGCGAGTATGTGTTGCCTTATTGCCACACTGCCTCTGACTCGGCCTTTGTGTCGCAGTTCAACTTCCCCTCCACGGCAAACACGGGGTACATCGTGCGCGACATCACGAGCAACACCAACTACAACACGATTGGTATTCACAGCCGCGGATGCGGATGGACCGAGTTCAATCCTTACTATCAGTTTCCAACGGACAGTCAGGTCAGTGACACACTGAGCTATCAGATCGAGAAGGTCGAAGACCTCATCATGGATGAGAACGCCCTTGAATGCTGCTTCCAGGGTACCCGCTTCTACGATCTCATGCGTGTGGCCTTGCGCCGCAACGATCCCGCCTACCTCGCCGACCGCGTCTATAAGCGTGACGGCCTCAATAACGTAGGCACCGTGAAGGGCACTATCAAGAAAGATCTCTACGACCCGAAGAACTGGTATCTCTCGTTCAAGGGCAAGATAGGACTTTAATAGAACTGCTTCGCAGCAGCCATATCGTTTCCCGATGTTTGAGTGGACAATCTGTCCACTCAAACGCTTATTACCCTATTAACCGCCTAAATATATGAAGTATAAAGTTTTACTCATCAATATCCTGCTATGGGTATGTGCATTCCCTATCCTCACATACGCCCAGACCGACGTTTCCTATTACGACATCACGCCGTACTACTTGCAAAACGCTGGTTTCGATACGGGTTACAACTACAACAAGTCGGCCACTGGTAACCTCAATAATGTCATTTCAGAGGTGTCAGGATGGAAAAACACGACTCGTGTGACCTACAACTCTACGGCCATTATTCAGTTAGGGTCCAAGAAGACTTTCAATGGTGTCAGCGTGCCTGCAACAGGCTACGACGGCACAGACAAAGGTGGCGTGCTGGCGCTGAGCACGGGGTGGAACGACACCGTACGTTATGTACAGACCGTGAAGCTCCCGGCAGGTACCTACCGGCTCACCGCTGCCTGGTATAATGCCGACGCTTCCAAGACAGCCGGGCAAAGTGTTCTCGCCTTTGTCGGACAATACACAAAGAAATACTCTGCTCTCGGCTCTTTCCCCTGTCTGAAATGGGTGGGCGACACCGTGGTGTTTACGCTGCGACGTACCTATCAGGGTGACCTGATGATCGGCTTTGCGGCTCGGAATATTAAGACGCCCACCAACAGTGAGGCTTATGCCAAGGTGGCCTGCGACTTCGTGAAGCTGGAGCGCACAACCGCATACGGCAAAGTTGATGTGGACGCCGTGAAAGAGGATTTGAAGAAAGCCATCACTCAGGCTACCAAACTCTATGGCAGTGGCACGGGCAACGAGGCCGCCGCATTGCAGGCTGCCATTGACAGGGCCAATGCGCTTTACGCCAATGATGAGGCCATGCGCGAGGAGGTTTATGCATCCATCGACGAACTCAGCAAGGCTATTGAGTACTACCACTATGCCAACCCCACCGGCAAGGTTCCTACTGTGACCACGGGCAAGCGCATGGCAAGAGGTGCCACGATGGCTTTCGGACGTATGACGCTCAACAGCAATGGTGCCACAGTGACCGAGCGCGGATTTTGCTATGCCACACATCCCAATCCCACCATCGGTGACATGCGCAGCACGCAGACCATGCAGCAGAGTGGCATCATCTATGTCATCGACGGACTCACTCCGAGCACGCGCTACTACATGCGCCCCTATGCCATCACCTCGGGGTATCAGGTAGCTTATGGTGAGGCCAAAAAGTTCTATACTCTGCCAAAAGGTAATATCAACTATTCTATACGTGAAGGCGACGACAACACCGGAGCCAAGACCCGCATCACGGCAGCAACAAAGGACGCCGTGAAATACTGGAACAATCTGACTAGCATCAAGGGACTCAACCTCAGCGTAGGCTACGCATCGGGTACGCCTACTGCTGACTGCAGCTACGGTGGTTGGATCCGCGTCGGCTCCAACTCCTCTTACCAGCGCACGGGCACCCTGCTTCACGAGATGCTCCACGGCGTGGGTGTGGGCACATGCGGCTTCTGGTACGACAACGACAACTTCCGAGAGAGACGCGATGGCAGCAACCGCTCGTCGGGACACTGGCTCGGTGACCGTGCCAACGACGTGGTGCGCTTCCTCGACAACAACGATACTGAACAGCTCAACGGCGACTACCAGCATCTATGGCCTTTCGGCATCAACGGTGCCAATGAGGACAAAGGTACGGCAGCTCTCTACATCGCCAACTCGCTCGTTTGTCAGGCTCTTTGCGAGGACGGTCTGCCCGCTACCAGCTCTATCAACTTTGCGGCTCCCTACTATGCCTTTGACCAGGAAGATACGATTAAGTACTACTTGAAAAACGAGGATGAGACCTATGGACGCTATACTTCGTTCCTGAAAGAAAATGCTGACAAGACGCTGAAGTGGACAATCATGTCCACGGCAGAGGCTGAGCTCAACGATAGTGTGGCTTGGACGATAACGTTCAATCCCAAGACCTGCTACTACACGTTCACCAATGTGGCTACGGGTGACAACATCGCCTACACATCGGGTGTGTTCAAGTGTAAGGCTAAAGCAGTCACCACGGAATCGCGACTGCAGCTCATACGTGGACGTATGGATGTCGTCTCCGGAAGCGAAGTGCGCGGCTACTCTCTTGTACGTCCGGAAAACACGACCAGCCCTCATTGCCTTGGTGCCTCTGCGGGCAGTGCAGTGTCGCCGCTGACATTCAACTACGCCAACTCACAGCATCGTCTGCGTTGGCTCATCCTTACCGCGGAAGAGTCTCGCGCCCTTGACGCCGTAGCTCCGCCTACGAGTATCAAAGCAGTAACGACACAAAATGCGAGTGAGCAACCCGCTGACATTTATAATCTCAGCGGCCAGTGCGTACGTCGCCATGCTGCTTCTACCGATGGTCTGCCACGTGGCATCTATATCTTTAAGGGTAAGAAAGTGGTCATCAAATAGGAACTACTTAGGTTGTTATTTATAATAAGTAAGTTGATGAGGGGGATATGTCGATCGACTTTGGCATATCCCCTTTTTCTTTCTCTTGACTGGTTGAGGCAGGGAGAAAGAGAGCTACACATTATTATATATAGCTACACATTATTTTATATAGAACACAGATAACGATATTATATAGAAAGCAGATAAAGATGAGAAACTATCGACAAACGTTTCTGCTCGCCATTTGCCTGTCCTTCTTCTTCTCTCTCTCCGCCTTAGGGAAGAATCCGATGGAGGGAGGACTGTGGAAAGACACGGGCGGAAAGCATATCAACGCGCATGGAGGAAACATTCTCCAGTATCGTGGCACGTATTATTGGTACGGTGAGACACGCAGCAACAATGGGCCGGTCAGCTCGCTCGGTGTGAGCTGCTACACTTCGAAGAACTTGCGGGACTGGACTTCACGCGGCTTTGTGCTCCACGTGAGTGATGACACTAACAGCGATATACAGAAAGGTTGCATCATCGAGCGGCCCAAGGTGCTCTACAACGCCCGGACGAAACAATTCGTGATGTGGTTTCATCTTGAGCTGAAAGGGCGGGGATATGAAACTGCCCGTGCTGCTGTGGCGGTCAGTGATGGTCCGTTGGGACCGTTTCGCTTCGTTCGGTCGGGGCGTGTCAATGCGGGCTGCTATCCGATTGGCTTCTGCATGCCCGACACGACGGACTTGCGTCATCAGCTGCTCTTCCCTGAGTTGCAGACGTGGTGGACGCCGGAGTGGCGCAAACAGATCGAGCGCGGCATGTTCTTCATGCGCGACTTGGCGGGTGGACAGATGGCGCGTGACCAGACGGTGTTTGTCGATGACGACGGGAAGGCTTACCACATCTTCTCGTCCGAGGATAATATGACGCTCAACATTGCGCAACTCACTGACGACTACCTCCGTCATAATGGTTCGTTCGTGCGCGTGGCTCCCGGAGGGCAAAACGAGGCGCCGACGATCTTCAAGCAGAATGGCACGTACTGGATGATCACGAGTGGCTGTACGGGTTGGGCTCCGAATGCCGCTCGTCTCTTTACTGCCAAGAACATCTTCGGCCCGTGGACACAATTGCCCAATCCCTGCCGAGGGGAAGGTGCCGAAACGACGTTTGGCGGACAGGGTGCTTATATATATAAGGTGTCGGACGCAAAGCTCCGCAGACAGTTCGGCGGCGCCGAATATCTGTTCATGGCCGATGTGTGGAAACCGAAAGAGCTCGGCAACAGCGGTCATCTGTGGATTCCTATCCACTTCGAGGACGGCAAGCCCGTGCTGAGACGATAACCAAAGAAAACGCAGAAAATCGACAAACGATTGTGGAAACACGATCGTTTGTCGATTTTCTTTTTTAATTTTGTAGCGACAATGGCGTAATCAATGCCTAAGTATCACTGTTCTAAACCGATATTTTTATGAAAACAGAATTATACATTATCATCGCCGTGCTGTTTCTTCTTACCGTCATCATGATCTGGTGGGGCGTTAAAACCTTTCTCGATATACGTAGAAGACAGAAAGAGTGGAGACAGCCTCACCAGCCTCACCCCCGTACCCCTCTCCAAAGGAGAGGGGAGTGATTACTCTGGCTATACCAAACTACCATAGGAAGGTACCAAGGATTAGGCTGTTTGGAGAGAGGCTGGGGGGTGAGGCTGTTAGGATGAGGTTTTTCTCTCCCTTTTAGGGAGAGCTAGAGAGGGTCTTCTTCTCAGATCTTTACTTCGCATTTCTTTCCTGTGTATTCCACGGTCTGCTCTGCCTTCTTGCCGTTGGCGGTGACAGCGGTGATGCGGAAGCGGCGGCGGGCATGCATACCCTTGTAAGCACCCTTGCGATTGCCGATGGTCAGCGTGTGCGTGGCCTCGTCATAGTCAAAGGGGATGAGCGTGTAGCGGCCGCGCTCATAGTTGTAGTTGTTGCCCTCATCCTCATAGAGCTCAAAGTGACCGTTGGCACCGCAGTAGACTTTCACGTCGAGATCATCCCAAGGCTTCTCCGTGCTGTATTGCACGTCGGGTCCGAAAGGCAAGATGGCGCCCGCCTTGACATATACCGGCATGATGTCGATCGGGCAGAGACGCTGGATCGTCTTACCGCCGGCATGAGGCTGGTCGTTCCAGAAGTCATACCACAGCGTGCCTTTTGGCAGATAGACCGTCGTTGGCGCTGCGGCCTTGCTGACTTCGGGATAGATCAGATGTCCGCGTTTCAAGCTGTCCTTCCATGTGTACATCGGGTCTGTGACCGGCTTGACGAGCAGGTTGCGGCCGAAGAGATACTCGTTGTTGAGCGTTGCGGCATGGCGGTCATTGGCAAAGTCCATGACCAGCGCGCGCATCATCGTGCCGCTGTGGAGCACGCAATCGGCAGCAGTACTATAGGTATAGGGCAGCAGGCGGTAGCGCAGACGGATGTATTTCACGATAGCGTCGTAGCACCAGTCGCCGGCTTTACCAAAACGATAGAGCTCGCTGACCATCGGCGACGAGCAGTGGTTGCGCATCAGCGGCATGAAGGCACCCCATTCCATCCAACGTGTTTGCAGTTCTTGCAGGGCTGGGTTGTGGGGATCCTGCTCAAACTCCCAATAGAAGAAACCGCCGAGGTCGGTATTCCAGTAGGGAATGCCGCAGAGTGAATAGTTCAGTCCTGATGGAATCTGCTGCTTCATCTCCTGCCACGAGGCGAGGATGTCGCCGCTCCAAGAGAATGTGCCGTAGTGCTGGATGCCGAAGGAAGCACTGCGCGTCATCATCAGCGCACGCTTAGCGTTGCCCTCTTTCGTGGCACGCTGATGCTCGTAGATGCCCTTGTTGTGCACGAGCGGGAAAGCATTCTTCACGCTTCTCCACGATCCGTCGGCCGTCATCCAGTCGTCGTCACCGGGCTTCTCGAAGTGGTCGGGCTCTGAGGAGTCGGTCCACCAAGCGTCGAATCCCATCTTCTGCAGGTGGGACAGATACCTCCAATAGATGTCGCGAGCCTTCGGATTAAAGGCATCGTAGACTTTCACGCCTTGCTTCATGGGCCACGTGTCGAAAGGATAGAGGGCACCGATGGCGTTGAGCTCTTTGTATTGCTCGGTCCACGGTCCGAAGTTAGCCCAGATGGAGATCATCAGATGGCCGTTGTTGCGGTGAACATAGTCTACCATCTCCTGCGGACTCTTGATGCGTGGTTGCTGTGGTTTCAGGCTTTTCATGTCACCGGGCAAGTAGCGTTGCCAGGCAGGATCTCCCACCTTATTAATATAGTAGGGGTTCATGAAGCGCATCGCATTCCAGTTGGAGTCGCATCCCCAGTATTGCCAGTCCTGCACCATTGCGTCGACAGGAATCTTCAGTTCACGGTATTTGTCGAGCACACCGACGAGTTCATCGCTGGTCTTATAGCGTTCGCGACACTGCCAGAAGCCCATGGCCCACAGCGGCGGCAGCGTAGCCTGTCCTGAGAGTTCACGTACGGAGGCGATGGCACCGTCGGCTGTACCGTCGCGATAGAGGAAGTAATAATCGACAAACGGTGCCACCTCACTGCTCATCGTCGTCTCCGTAGCCGTGTCGTCGAACAGCGATCGTCCGGCGTTGTCCCAATAGAGTCCGTAGCCTTTGCCGCTGAGGAAGAAAGGAATGGAGATATAGGTGTTGTGATTCCACATCTCCACCTTCTGTCCGCGGTGGCTCATGAGCGTGTCACGCAGCTGTCCGAGTCCATATACGGCCTCGTCGCTGGCCAGTCGGAAACCTTGTCTGACCTGGTACTTTCCGTGGTCCACCTCGTGGGTGCAAGGTGTGAAGAGACTACCGGTGGCTTGCAGCAGTTCCTTGCCTTTGTTGTCGGCAAAGGTGATATAGCCCGTCCGTAGGTCGAGGGTGGCGTTGAGCATCGACGAGCTAAGCGTGAGCTTGCCGTCGCGTTCTTCCTCGGTGATGGGCTCCGTGACGTTCTGTCCTGGTTTCAGCAGCACCGAGTAGCTCTTTTTCCGGATGTTTGTGTCCGTACCGGGAAACACTCTCACGCGCACGATCGATGGTGAGCAGAAGCTCAACTCGGTGGTGTGTCCGTCAACTACATGGCAGATGCCGGTAAGGGTTTTACGTTTGGCAGCATGAAGCGGCAGCAACAGTGCCAGCAACAGTGCCAGCAAGATAGTTTTTTGTTTTGTCATATCATTGATTTGTTTAGGAATAGCTTTTTCGATCGCAAAGATAAGACATTTTCTTCAATAAGCCAAAGAAAAGCAAGAAAATGTATGGCGAACAGGGCTTTATTTGATAGGAAGTAATGATAAAAAAGCAAAGTAACAAAGCAAGAGATATTTTATGAAGTTTTAGGTATAACAAATAAGTTCGTACCCAATATTATTCATAGACATTCAATCTGCTAAGTGGAATTGAATTCCCACGCATGAATTTCCCTCAAACTATTTATTTATTATTAATTTTTTGAGAAATTCATCGTTCATTCCTGGTCATTCATTTGATAAAAAAGGATTTTGGGGGGACACGTAAATAAATAATGTGATATAGGGAAATAAACAAAAATCCCTCACAACCACTATGTGTTGTGAGGGATAAGTCGTTTTTTTGTAGGTTTATTCCACCGTCACCTTAGTGATGGTGTAACCGTTGCCGACCATCAGGAAACCATTTTGTTCCTTGAGGAGCTGAATGGAGAGGTCGGTGAGCTCGTATTCAAGCACCTGGCTGCCACTGATCGTGATGTCACCACGCTCGGGATCTCCCTTGCCCGTGAGTAGGTTGTTCCACCAAGACGTGGTGGCCGTACCCTGTCCGTCGCCGCTGACATAGACCTTCAGGATCGTGCCGGCGTGGACATGGTTGATGAAGTCGTCCTTGAGGGCGTCGAAGGGCGTGCCCCACGTGACGTTGAAGCTGCCCTCCCAGAGCGTCTCGCTCTTGTCGGGATAAGGCTCGTTGGTGATCTTGATCGTACCGCAGCCATACTGCTGTCCGGCTGCGTCCTGGAGGACCACACGGTAGTCGCCCTCAGCCAGGTCAGCCGGAATGGCGAGCGTCAGATTGCCGTCGGCAGCACTGACGACGGTCGCCTCTTTGCCACCGACAAACACCTTGGCGACCTTGTCGAGGTTGGAGCAGCCGTGGATGATGGTTGTTGCGCCCGGTGCCACCCACAGATCCTTGGCTTTGGTGCCGAGTATGGGATCGTCATCAGCGGGCGTGATCACCACCCGCGTGGTGCGCGATGTGGAGAGCCCTTTCGTCGTGGTGGCGACAATCTTCAGCTCATGGTCTCCGGCGAGGAGTGGCTGGTCGATAGAGTCGCCCTCGTGGATGAGCTCACCGTCGAGGTACCACGAGATGGTCGTGTAGTCGCGTGGCGTAGCGATGATGTTAAACACGAAGTTACTTGTGCGGCTTTGCGTGATGAGCACCTGCGGCTGACCGTCCTTCCACTCCGGGATGTTGGTGTTGAGGATACGCGGGGCGTCGGTCTCCTCGGCTGTGAAAAACGGATCATCGTCGGAGGAGCATGCCGTGAACGCCGTGGCGGCACAGGCCATCATCAGCATTCCGAAAGCACGCAGAGCGATATGCTTGATTGTTTTCATGGTTGTCGTTGTCTTGAATTGTTTGTTGTTCTATTGGCCCGGCAGTAAGAAACCGTCTGTCGGGCCAGGTTGATGAAGTCTACTTGACGTTGATGTCCTTGGTGTCCCACCACAGTCTGTGATGCCAGTCGTCGTTGCCACCCATACGCTGCAAAGCCTCGTCGTAGTGCTTGCTGTTGTATTTCGATTCGAGCATCGGGTACTTCAGGCGTACCGGTGTGGTGAGGTTCTTGTCGTCGTAGGTGAAGTCGCTCTCGAACTTAGCCAGCTTTGTGCGGTCCTTGAGCACCGGATAGTCGCTGCGGCGCAGGTTGGCCCAAGCCTCGGCGGGGTTCATCATGTGCAGGATCCAAGCCTGCGTGTTGATATTTTCCTTAGGATTGTTGCCGAGCGGGTTGGCAGCTATGAACTTGCTGATTTCTTCGTCGGAGATCTTCTCCGATGCCGTGAGATAGTAATCGTTGAGCATCTTCATCGAGGCGCGCACGCCGTCGTCGTAGAGCTGTTCGGCGTCGCCACTGACATTCCATCCTTTGGTCTTAGCCTCCGCCTTGAGGAAGTCGACTTCGGCCGAGGTGATGAGAATGCCGGGACGGTCAGGCATCTCGAAGTCGATGTTGAGCGCGGGTCGCATCATGCGTGCATTGAAATTGCTTTGGTCATATCCTGCAGCAGGATCGTCCTTGACCAGTTTATCCAAAGTAGGAATCTCGGAGTTGGCCGGAGCGTTGATCCAGTTGTTCCACCATGCAGCTCCCGGATCACAGGGTGCCTCTGCGGTATTGCTGCGCTTGAGGTAAGCGACCACCTCGTCGGTGAGATCGTGGTTGCCCTCGCGGTCGGGCGTGATCTCAGAGCGTTTCGTGTTGATGTAGTGGCGGCAGATACGGTACAGGCGCGGATCGCCAGTCTGTTGCATCAAATCAAAGAAAGTGGAACTAATGAACGTCGGGGACGTAGGATCCTGGCCGTAGAGGATTTCGCCGAGCGCGTTGACGCGGAAGTCATACTCCTCAGCGCCCTTATAGAGCGTAAAGGGCTCGTTGGCATAGATGACGTAAGCGTTTTGCGAAGCGTCGGCGATGTAGCCGTGCGGATCATTGAGCGCTGCCTCGAACTCCTGCTTTGCTTTCTCGGGATTGACGTCGGAGATGCGCATGGCAAAGCGCAGGCGCAGACTGTTAGCATAGCGTTGCCAAGCCTGGCGGTCACCTTTCAGACTGGTCACGTCGCCCGTGATGCGGTCGTTGGCATTGTCGAGTTGGTCAACACAAGCCTTGAGTTCAGTGAAGAAAGCGTTGTAGATATCCTCCTGCTTGTCATAGACGGGGTTGGAGATGCCTTTGATATATCCCAGTCCGGCTTCCGAGCAGGGGATGTCGCCATAGGTGTCGGTGAGCACCGACATCAGGTAGACGCGGTGGATGCGCAGTGCAGCGTTGAGGGCGGGCTGGCCTTCCTGTGTGGCGTTGATGGCGTCGACGAGGTTTTTGATGGCCACGGAGTAGTAGCGATCCCAGAGCA
>Ga0256404_1002310_pt1 | contig 42430 bp, 38 predicted proteins | sample RumenRJG_01DNA_FD_185990 | JGI IMG/M metagenome (GOLD analysis project Ga0256404, IMG submission 185990) | Bovine rumen microbial communities from Lethbridge, Alberta, Canada - RJG_01 | ecosystem: Host-associated > Mammals > Digestive system > Stomach > Rumen | place: Canada: Alberta | collected... | reverse complement strand
TGGACGCTATAGAAAATACCATATGGTTTTTTATTTATCAAATCCTTCAATAATCACCGATAACTAAAGGAGATATTCATCATTTTTTATAAAAATCTACCCACACATAGTGCAGAAGAGCCAAATATTTTCATAGTTTTGTTGGCATTTTTTATATGCTTCTCCTTTCAATAAAATTGTGTCAAAAAAAGTCTTCAAAGATAACTTTGGAGACTTAGGACAATGTTTTTATAAGATAAGTAAGTTTTTCAATAATCGCCACAGTGACAAGCTGGGAAGTACTGATAAACTGCTGATCACGTTTGATTGTGAGTGGATATTCAATAGTCCAGTCACATAGCTTAGCCAGATCACTCGATAAATTAGCTGTGATGGCTATGGAAAATTGTCCACTTTCATTATCTTTGGAAACAAGTGTTGCTAGATCTAGTATTTCTTTTGTATTTCCACTTATTGATAGAAAGATATCTGCTCTTTGTTTAAGCATTGAAGCGTTGATGAAGAAGGGATCACTTGATGAAAAGGAAAAAAGTCCTGTTTCAGCCAACTTTCTCGCTCCATAGGCTGCTATCGGGGCAGAGCCGCCAATACCATGGAAGATGACTGCATTAGTCTCTTTCAAGAGGCCTGCAATCTCATAGAGCTTCTCTTCATAATAATCATCTTCAAGATGCTTTAGGGCTTTGATGATTTCAGTCAGATCATATGAAAGATCAACAGACTCATCTTGTTTTAAAGAAAATTTGTATTCCTGAAAGCTTTTATAACCCATTTTTGTGATTAGTCTTAAGATTGTCGCGGTTGAGATATGTGTTTGTTTAGCGATATCTCTTAGTGACATATAGCTAATGAGTTGTTGATGGGTATTGAGAAATTGATAAGCTTCTCGTTCTTTGTTTGTAAGCTTCGAAAGATCAGGATGCATGATGAATACCTCGCTTAAGTCTCTTTGTCGCAATTTCACTGACTTTGCCAGTCAAAATACCAGTGATGATGGACATGATAATCATGATGCCTAAATAAGGCATGAAGGCCGATGATGTCAAGAAGAATGAGAGAACAAGAATTTGCCCCACACTATGAGCGATAGCACACATGACGCCAGTAAACATGAAGGAACTATGTTTATAAACCGTCATCAACATGAGACTTGATAAAGACACACCCCCAACACTCATCCACCAGGGATAACTAAGAATAATGCCAGATAAAAGTCCTGAGACAACAACCCTCAAGAAATTCACAAAAAGCATTTCCTTCACACCATAGATATGCACAACAATCAAAGCCATAATATTAGCCATACCGATACGAACACCTAAAGGCAAAGCAAGCATATTTTCAATCATATTCAAAACAATCGCCATGGCTGAAAGCATGGCGAGAAAACTCATTGATTGTGTTTTACTCATGAATATAACGTAATGCTTCCTGTCTTAATGCTTCATATTTCTGTCTAACGTCTTCTCTTGCAGGAGTAAGTCGGTTGAAAGAACGATTGATATAATCATTTTCTAAGACATATTGCTTGCTTTCAGGAAAGTTAAAGTCATAAATAAAGGCAACGAGGGAAACCCACATATCAATATGACTCTGACGATCAGGGCCATAGATAAGATGATGATGCATAAAATCATCATAGACTTTATCAGTAATATCTTCTTGAAGAATGGTATCAAGAGGGGCATGCAATAATGTTTCTACTTTTTCTGTTTCTTTGACCCTGAAGTTATCAAGCTTATCCGTATCACGGATGAGCCGAATATAAAACATTGTTTGATCATCATAGGATGAACTGACTTGAAATTTATTGTGCTGTTCGATGGCATGACGAATGATATCATCATATTGATCATCTTCTACAAATGAGCGTATAAGTCCATCCTTAAAGAGTATATCACTGCCGAGCTGAGCATGATCAATGGTCTGATAGTCAATATAGCTGCCATAACGGACAAACTGTTCAAAGCGTCCAATATCATGCAATAAGGCAATCAGTTCACCAAGAGCTTTGTCATCACCTTTTATATGACGCTTGTCACAAATATAATCAGTAAGCTTGATGACTTCATAGGTATGAACAATCTTCAAACGAATTTCATCTACATGCACATCATAATGTCCAACACAGTCTTTAAAGGCGACTCTAGCCTTCTGCATATCAATCACAATGAAGCTCCTTCAAGAACTGATAAAGTTCATCAAGTGCAATCTGTCCTGGTGCACTCGCTTTGCCAGCAGTCCCAAAAGTCATCACGGATCCTGTTATTTCCCCGGAAATTCGCGATATCTTGCCCAAATCACCCATGCTCATAGTAATCAGTGGACGGTTAATACGTTGACTCATTTCTGTCGTTACTTTCATAAGACGCATCACATCAATACGATCATGGGGCATAACAGCTAGCTTCAAGATATCCCCACCTAGGACATGCATTGTTGAAAGCATTTCACGCATATCATCATTGCTTGGTGTTTCTTCAAAGTTATGGGATGAAATAATGGATACAACATCATGCTCTTCACATAAATCACAAAGACTCAAGACTACTCCATGACTATGACTTGCTTCAATATCAACCAAGTCGGCTGTATGACTGGTGATAATGGATGTTAAGGCTAATGAATAATGATCATCATCAAGATCCACTTTTCCCCCTTCTTGTCGAGTGCGAATTGTGGCAAGAATTGGACGTGTTGTCTCATGTCTGATTTTTCCTAACAATTCTACAGAATCCCCAAAGGCAAGCCCTTCATAATAATCCAAGCGCACTTCGAGTATATCCCAGTTTGAAAGACTTTCGTAGTGTTCTACTGTTTGTAGGATTTCTTCTTCTGTTTTCCCCACGACAGGTAAACAGATTTTTGGCATCCCTTCACCTAAGATAACATCTTTGACTTGAACAACGGGATGATTAGTTTTGATGACTTGCATATAGGAACCCCCTGATTTCTTTTAATACATTGTTATAAGCATCTTCGAGTAGAAAATGCGAAGAATTCTCCATCACATGACTGACACAATAAGGCAGACTTTCCCCAATAAAACGGATATCACTTGCTTTAATCATGTCATTTTCGCCTGACATAAGTAAAGCAGGTATCTTTAAGCTATGTAAATAATCATAGTCAAAATGTGGTTCTTTCAACATGAACTGAGTCAGCTTAAACATGCGTCTAGCCTTCTTATTATAAATCATAAAAATAGGTAAAAGAATGAGCTGAGAAATCATTCCAATACGATAAATAGCCTTAATACCTTTTGGTGTACTATTGGGTGAAAGCAAGATCATACTCTTCATGCGTTCATCCATGCCAGCAAGTGTTAAGGCTATATTAGCCCCATCACTAAAACCAATTACATCATAAGCTTTTAAATGTAATTCATCCGCTACATTTTTCACGTCCAAGGCAAACTGATTCAAGCTCACTTCTCCACTCTTGATCGATTTACCATGATATCTTGTATCAATCGCAATAAGACGATATTGATTTTCTAGATCACCAATCAGTCGATCATAGATTTTTCGATTTTCTTGATTGCCATGTAAAAGCAGAATAGGAGAGCCTTTACCATGGTCTTCATAATAAATTTCCATTCTATCACCTTATGTGTATTGTACATTTCTTTGTGCCTATAGACAAGTTCTCTCTTCTCTCCCCAACCAAAAAATCAGCACTAAGGCTGATTCTTATTTCATCTTGACACAGCGCATAATATACCCCAATCCCACATAACATACGGTAATAATCCCAACATAAGTCAAAAGACTCAACCAGCCATTTTGACTCACATTTAAGAAGAAATAAGGCAATGGTGAGGCTTTTTCATGAGGAATAGCCCATTGACTCAGTACCGCAAACACGCTGAGTATACAATAGACCATGGAAAAGATAGCCCAAATCAGAGGATCACGTTGACGATAGTACGTCTTATCACCAAATATCAGCCAAGCAAAAATCACCATTAAGGGAACGATTTCATACATGACCAGATTTCTTATTTGAAAGATCTGATGGGTTGTTTGTTGGGGCAGTAATAAGAGATTGTAGATTACAAAAGTTAATGTGATGGCAATTATCACACCTGTTTTAATGCGTAGTTCACGATTTGTAAGGGGCTTATTCTTTATGACAAGATAAGCATAAAAACCCATCACAACGAAATTGGATAAATAGGTATAATAGCGTAAATGATAAAAATCACTGGGAAATAAAGCCGCTAAGCCAATAAAGCCAAGCAATACGAAAATCCAGCGATAAATATATTCTTTGATATTTATAATGTCTTCCCAGGCTATTCTAGCACAAAAATTATGAATATCTAAGTCAGTATTAAAAAAAGAAAGAGCTATTGTGCTCTTTCCTTCTGTGATTTGATGACTTTTTGTACTGAGAAACTTTCTCTTTCCTTTTCTTCAAGCGATTCAGAAATCATCTTAACGGTCTTTTCGAATTGTGGAATGGAAATATTCTTTAAGGCATTAGATCTTGTCGATGTCTGACGAATAGCATTGGCTAGACGGTAAACTGAGTTTTCAATTTCTGCTAGCTTGACAGTTAATTCTTTGACATCGCTAAAACATTTATAAGCATAGTCTACTTTAGAGTTGGCCTGCTCAAATCCATAGTCTAAATTTAATTTACTTTCCTCATAATCAATACGAGGTAATTCCACACCCATAACCGAACGATATTTGACATGAATGCCATAATCCACTGGTACATCTTCAACAATATCCGAAATAATACCGAGTGAAATATTGGCTTCCTGAAGAGCATGATAGGCAAGATTATATTTATCCGTAATCTGATCACGGATCAGTTTCACATCATCTAGTAATCCCATCATTTCCTTAATCAAAACATTTCTCTTCTTATCAAGAAGATTATAACCCATCTTGGCAAGAGCCAGAGATTTCTGGGTTGCCATTAAGTTGGATTTTGTAGGTGTTACATTCTGTGCCATTATTTAACTGCTTCCTGTAGTTCTTTGATGACACCATCTTCTTGAAGATTAAAGCTGCGAACAGCCTTATCATGATCATAGAACTGATCAAGAACCTTGTCATCAACACGGTCTAAGGCATTTCTTGGAAGTACGGATAGTAGATTCCAGCCTAGATCCAATGTTTCTTCAATACTACGGTTGGCTTCAAATCCCTGATTAAGGAAATATTCTTCGAATAAACGACCAAATTCCATGAACTTCTTATCTGTTGCACTTAATTCATCTTCACCAATAACGGAAGTAAGTGAACGGACTTCCTGGACATGGGCATAAGCCGCAAATAACTGGTTGGCAACATCCTGGTGGTCTTTTCTTGTATAACCTTCACCAATACCATCCTTCATCAAACGAGAAAGAGATGGAAGAACATCAACAGGTGGGAAAATACCCTTCTGGTTAAGTTCTGGTGATAATGAAATCTGACCCTCAGTAATATATCCTGTTAAGTCAGGTACTGGGTGGGTAATATCATTATTAGGCATTGTCAAAATTGGAATCTGAGTTACTGAGCCCTTGGCATCAGCTGAAATACCAGCTCTTTCATAAAGTGAAGCTAAGTCAGAGTAGAGGTAACCTGGGTAACCTTTACGTGAAGGGATTTCACCTTTAGAAGATGAGAATTCACGAATAGCTTCACAATAAGAAGTCACATCCGTATAAATAACAAGAACATGATAATTCTTTTCAAAAGCAAGATATTCTGCTGCTGTCAAAGCACAACGAGGTGTTAAGATACGTTCGATAATTGGATCATTCGCCAAGTTTAAGAACATGACAACGTGATCCATGATACCAGCTTCTTCAAAAGACTTTCTGAAGTAGTTGGCAACATCATTTGTGACACCCATTGCCGCAAAAACAACCGCAAAGCCCTGGTTCTTATCGGCAATCTGGGCTTGTTTGACAATCTGAACAGCTAACTGGTTATGAGGTAAACCTGAGCCTGAGAAGATTGGTAATTTCTGCCCACGAATCAATGTCATTAAGGCATCAATTGAAGAAATACCTGTATTAATGTAGTTTCTTGGATAAACACGGGCAACTGGATTCAATGGCTGACCATTGATGTCCTTGCTTTCTTCGGCATAGATTTCACCCATGCCATCAATTGGCTTACCGGCCCCAGAGAATACTCTTCCAAGCATTTCCATTGAGACTGGTAATTCCATTGGATGACCTAAAAGTCTTGTTCTTGTATTCTTAAGTGAAAGGGCATTTGTCCCTTCAAAGACCTGAATAACAACTCTTTCCCCTTCAACTTGAACGATACGTCCAGATCTTGTCGTACCATTTTCTAACTGTAGTTCGACCATTTCATCGTAATGTGCATCTTTGACATGATCCAATACGACTAATGAGCCATTAATATCATCTAATCCGATATACTGTAAAGCCATATTATTCCTCCTATTCAATGGATGCACAGATCTTGTCGATCTTTGTATAGTAATTATCAAAGAGTGCTAAATTATCATTTGGCACATCATATTTCATCTTTGTGACTTCATCAAAGATACCTGTTTCAACAACTTCACGAATTGGCTTGCCTTCATCAACAACTTCCTTAGCCTTCTTATAGAGGTAAAGAATAACTTCCATCATCTTGAACTGTTTTTCAAGAGGTACGAATGTATCATCCTTATGGAAGGCATTCTGCTGAAGGTAACCAACACGAACAACTCTCGCAATTTCAATCATCAGCTTCTGATCATCTGGTAAGACATCAGAACCCATTAACTGGACGATTTCCATTAATCTTGCTTCTTCAGCAAGAATTCTTTGGAGTTCCTGACGATCACGCATGAACTCAGGATCGACATTCTTGGCATACCATCTTTCGACATCAGGGATATATTCTGAATAGCTCTGTGTCCAGTTGATGGCAAAATAGTGACGCGCATAAGCAAGAGCCTTATCAAGAGCCCAGAATGTACGTACGAAACGCTTTGTATTCTGAGTAACTGGTTCGGAGAAGTCGCCGCCCTGTGGTGAAACGGCACCGATAATTGTAACGGAACCATTTGTACCATTGAGATTTTCCACATAACCTGCACGTTCATAGAACTGCGCTAGACGTGATGGTAAGTAAGCTGGGAAACCTTCTTCAGCAGGCATTTCTTCTAGACGACCAGAGATTTCACGAAGCGCTTCAGCCCAACGTGAAGTTGAGTCAGCCATGATGGCAACATGATAACCCATATCACGGTAATATTCCGCAAGTGTTACACCTGTATAAATAGATGCTTCACGGGCTGCAACTGGCATATTGGATGTATTCGCAATAAGAACAGTACGGTCTACTAATGGATGACCACTCTTAGGGTCAATCAGTTCCTGGAATTCTTCAAGAACCTGAGTCATTTCATTCCCACGTTCACCACAACCAATATAAACAATGATATCGGCATCACACCATTTGGCAATCTGGTGCTGTGTCATTGTCTTACCAGTACCAAATCCACCTGGGATGGCTGCTGCACCACCCTTGGCAATTGGGAAGAGTGTATCAAGAACACGCTGACCTGTTACAAGAGGCATTGAGATTGGTAGTCTCTTATTGACAGGACGACTTGTCTTAATTGGCCATTTTTGACAAAGTGTTAATTCTTTGTCACCATCTTTAGTTTCAAGAACAACAACTGTATCATGAATACGATACATGCCATTTTCTTTAACTGATTTAACAGTACCTTTCATATAAGGAGGTACCATTAACTTATGCGTAATCAATCCTGTTTCAGGAACAGTCGCATAGACATCCCCACCAACAAGATGATCACCGGGCTTAACTGTTAAAGTCACATCCCATAACTTCTTAACATCCAATGGATCAACAGCACTACCAGTAGGAATAAAAGCCCCACTGCTTTCACGAATAGCCTGTAATGGTCTTTCAATACCATCATAGATATTCTTTAAGATACCAGGACCCAATGTTAAGGAAATAGGTTCACCCGTTCCTTCCACAGGTTCTCCAGGCTGAAGCATACTTGTCTCTTCATAAACCTGGATTGTTGTTTCATCACGGCTGACAGAAATAACTTCCCCCATCAGCTTCTTCTTACCAACATAAACCATTTCCATCATTGAAAATGATTTTGTATTTCTAACCTTGACAACGGGTCCGTTAATTGAATAGATGACATCTTGATTATTCATTCGTTACCCCCTTCTACTTAATGACAAGTCCAGAATTTTTATTAAACCATTCATGCTGAGCTTTTAAAGCTTCATCCAATGTTTCATTGACAACTAAAGCAGAAAGCTTGTCTTCAACAATCAAACCGCCTAATTGAATACGATCTGATGCTTTCACTTCAATCTGCTTGCCATAAGCTTTTACTAATTGATCAGCTAATTTGAGATCAGCATCGCGGACATACATCACAGCTTCTTCAAACTGTGCCTCACTTGCCTGCTTAGCTTTCTTTTCTAAATAAGTAACATATTCATCTGATTCAACAAAAGCATGTAATTGATCTTCTACAGTCTTAAAGATTGTATTGACATATTCATCACGCTTTTCAATCAGTTTTTTCATTCTTTCGCTATTAACCTGAGAAATTTCTGTAGCTGCTTCAGAATGCATTTCTTCAAGTTCCTGTTTTAAACGTAAATCAGCATTCTTCTTAGCTTCTTGCTGCATTGTGACCAAAGCATCATCTTCAGACTTCTTGACATCTGCTAAGATGGCATTGACTTCTTCTTTTGATTCTTCAGCAATTTCCTTCTTCATGTCAGCGAAGATTCTTTCTATATCTTGCATTTCACATCTCCTATAGTTTTACACCAATCGCTTCAGATACATAACCATCAATAGCTTCACCAATCTTGCTTTCACCATGACGGTCAGGGATTTCTGTAATAAGCGGTTTAGGCTGTTTCAATTTGATTTCAGAGATAACATCGGGTGCCAATTCAATCAGTTTGGTCGTAACAAGAATGATTGCGATATCTTTTTCCTGCATTTTCTCTTTTAATAAATTCAGGAAATCATGTCTTGTATGGACAACCTGCCCTTCTATACCAACCAATCGCATACCTGTTAAGGTATCGATGTTATCACTGATTAAATAGAACTTCAATTTAATCCCCTCTTATAACTGGTTGATAATCAAGATAGAAATTAATAGACCATAGATGGCAACACCTTCACCTAAGGCAACGAAGATTAATGAACGACCGAAGTTTTCAGCATTTTCAGAGAATGCGCCAATAGCAGCAGGAGCAGCGGCAGCAACGGCAATACCAGCACCAAGAGCTGACATACCAGTAGCTAAAGCAGCAGCTAAGAAACCAAGACCCTGAGCAATTGTACCAGTGATAGCTGAACCAGCAGCGAATACTGGTGCATTCGCAACACCTAAGAATAATACTAAAGCAGCAGCACCAACAACACCTGAGATATGTAAGCCAAGTCTCTTCTTCGCACTATTGACACTTGCTTCTCCTTTGAACACCTTGATTAATGGTAATGATAATGCAACAACAACGATTGCAGGTAAAATAAATGTTAACATGTTTTTCTCTCCTCTTTTTCCTTTTTATTTGGCTTTATCTAAAGCCTCTTTCATACTTTCAAATGGTCTTCCGCCACCTTCATAGTAACGTGAGAACATTTCATAGAATTCTAATCGTAGAACCTGAATACCAACAATCATACCTTCAAGCACCATGACAAAGATATTGCCTAGCACAAGAACAATCCAGTAGCCAAAGCCACCCACCATTCCGGCTAATGTATAAACAACGAGCATCATGCCCGCATGGGACAATACGAAGCCACCCACACGAAGATAAGATACTGTATTGGTAATAAATGTAAGAAGGACATCAAAGAGTTCAAAGAATCCTTCTGTAAAGAATGCCCCAAATCCATCTGGGAACATTGGATAACCACCAATCTTTCTTGTCAGTGGTTCTTTTAAGAACATCAATAATATTGGTACAACAATGAAGAAGACCACAAATGGACGACCTAATGGTAAATGTAAACCAGCAATCATATTAATAATTAAGGCAATCACTGCTAAATAGAATACCAAACCAGCGAGACCATTTTGTGAGAAAAGGAATTCGCCCCAATTCTTCTTCTTGCCATTCATATAAGTATTAAAGCTAATCGTAATTATGATGAGGACAGCCCCAATCGCAACTGCTGTTCCCAGTAGTGTCATAGTATTGGAAGCTTTAAGTGGGACGAAGAATGGTTTAATCAAGGTTTCACTACCAAAGACTGAACCAAAGATAATCCCCATAATAATGGAGAAGATCCCAATTCTTACCCCAACTTCACCAAGCTTGAAGCCTTTGAACTTACTCATCAAATAACCAAAGAGAATCAACATTGCCCCTTGGCCAACATCACCAAACATGATGCCAAAAAGAATACAATAAGTTAAAGCCACGAAGTTCGTCGGATCCATATCCGTATAATTAGGTACACCATACATTTCTACGAACATACCAAACGGTTTCGCAAACCAGTGGTTGACAAGCTTTGTAGGTGGTTTGAGTCGATAATCACTCATTGGTGGTGTTAAATCAACACGCACACGGTCCATCTTTTCATATTCTTCTTTAATCACATTGGCATCTTTGACAGTCGCAAAGCCATAAATAGCAGCACTCTTACCAAAGATCACCACATATTTCTTCGCTTCGGTAATACGGTTGAGTTCGCGTGCTGAAGCGTAAAGCTTTGAAAGATGGGCTTTGTTTTCTTCAATAAAGTTCGCTCTTCTTGCTTTTAATTCTTCAAGATAGGCTGTTGCTGTATTGGTTTCTTCATCCAGTTTCACAATTGCATCTTCAACTGAGCCATGGACGAATTCTGGAATACGCACACGTTTGAAGAATAATGTCGAGAAAATATTATCAATTTCAGGTGCCTTATTACGGGTTGTAATATACATGATATAACATTCCTGAGTATCTTCTTCAAAGACCTTATAAAGGAATTCCTGATTTTCATAATATTCAAGCTTTGTCAGCGAAGAACTTGGCATGTGGCCAATTCTAATTTGTAGATAGTGGGAATCGAACAAATAGTCGAAGTTAATGCCGGAATTCACCATGTGACTGATTTCTTTCTTAACAGCCGCATTCTCATCCATCATTTCTAAAAGCTGACGTTTTGTTTCATCGAAGTCATCAAACTTCTTCACAAAATCATTGAGAAATTGCACTTCTTTTTCAACATCGATTTCTTCTGCACGCGCTTCATCAAGTTCAAGATGATGGTTCTTACAGGCATCTTTAATACGATGGGCGATATCCCCATATGGGTTATCGACATTCATCACAGTGATGTCTCTTACGCCATCAGCAAACTTGCTGGCAAGCTCTGGATGAAATGTTGTTGAATCAACAAGCTTATCCAATATAACATCAACATTTTCGACAGGGAATTCGATTTCAAGTAATTTCAGTTTTGCAATAGCCATGCTTCAATATTCCCTCCCTTTTATTGAATGATTAGTTTGCGAATACTATCTGCATCTTGATTATATCTAACCCCTTCAACAATATGTTTGAGGTTTTCAATTTCAAGATTATGCACAATAACATAAGTCATGAAGACAAGTGGTGCACTTGTTGAAAACATCATATATTTCTTAGCAAGGTTATATTCAATACGCTGTGTATAGTATTCAATATAAACATAATCATGATCACCAACATCAATCTTATAGGCTGATGTTGATAATTTCGCAAGCATATCATCAGCATCTTTGGCATTGATGAGTTCTTTCATCATGCGCTTAGAGATTCTTGTATGATCCAAAAGCAAGAGTTCTGTAATGTCGACAGGTGATGCATTGAAGTATTTCTTTAAACGATAGATCTTTGTGATATTGTCTAATTCAACACTTGTATCAAGCATCTTGAGAAGTTCCTGCTGTGTTTTCCCTTTATATAACGACTTTACAGTTTCTTCATAGTGATCATAGTATGCTCGCTTTAATTCTAGTTCAATCTTGTTTACGTTGATTCTCTTACCTCTTTCAGGCAAGCAAGATGAAATGACCTTGGCATAATCTGTCTTTTCGATTAATTTCATCAGGTCATCAATGTTATGCACATTTAATAGCCCATTGATATCAAATGTCGTATAACCTTTCAAGTAGGATGGTAGGATGACTTTGAGATCTTCTAAACGATCAGCGTTGATGAGTCTGAGGACATGGAGAAGAATATTGATCTCACGCCCCATAATATTCAACATATAGAAACCTCTTTCTTTACCTACACCATAGCGTGCCAGTCTTGAAATACGCATGAATGATTCTTCACTCAAGAGTGCTTCAAGCTGTCCACGATGGACATCATTTTCACGAATATCTCCAAGCACACTGCTATAGGCAGTATTGTTTTTGAGATAATTCACAACTTCACTAACAGACTTTAAAGATAATAAAGCCTCATAATCTGATGAAGTGAGATGTCCTCCATACATCGATCTTGCTTTCGCAAGAATCGCATTAGAAGCAAATGCCATTTTTACTCCTTACAAGCGGCAACCATTTTGGCAATCCATTCATCTTTATGGGCTTCAAAATAGGAAGAAAGTGAACTTAACTGCTGCATATAGTGTTCATCATTCTCTTTCTTCGTTGCTTCAATAGAAGCTTTTAATTCTTTCTTCTTTTCATCGAGAGTCTTCTGATATTCATTAACGAATTGATCATAGACCTCTTTTTTACGTGCGTTCATGTTCGTAGAACTAAGAGCACGCTGATGTTTGGCATCTTCTACTGATGCTGCACATTCATGGTCAAAATTAATGATATCTTGTATCAGTTTATCCATGTTATCACTCCTATCAATATCGAATATATGTTACTCTTCACAAAATCAAAATTCAAGTTCTTGAAGAGCCAAAAAAGCCTTATATAACGCCACTTTTTAGATTATACCAAAAAAGTATAGTTTCTATTTATCCTAAATATAGTTCACTACATAAGAGCTTTCTATAGCTATTTTATCACGATTTCATCGCGTTTTTTTGAAAAAAAGAAAAAATGCATGAAAATCATGCATGAAAAAAATACTTTTCGATAAATTTTGCCACACCATTTCTATTGGCATCGTCTTCTGTTATCATATTTGCCACCTTTTTTACATCATTCATGGCATTCTTCATCGCAACACCTAAACCTGCATCCTGAATCATCGATAAATCATTATCCCCATCACCAAAAGCTACAACCTCACTCATCTTGATCCCTTGCGTATCAAGATAGGATTGAATGCCACTGCTTTTTGATGTATCAGCATCCTGTATTTCAAATAGGAAATCGACAGACTTGGTTGCAGAAAGGTTATGAGGCAGATATTGTGATACAAGCTGATCTAATTGTGTGCTGTCTGCTAAATAATGTGCCACAACAATCTTATGAAAGGTATGTTGCATTAACTGACTTAGTGAAATCTTATTCACTTCCCTGGCATGTGCTTGTGCCATAAAGAAATCTAGAACAGCCTGATCACCCATGCCATAAGGTTTGCCTTTTTCATTGAAGAAGGCAGCGGTTGTCACTACGCTTAGTTTCTGATAGAAGTTGGCGAACTGTTGGCTATCAACTGGTTTACTCGTCAATGTTTCTTTGTTTGTATGTAAATCTATGAAATGTGTGCCGTTTTCCTCAACGATAAAATCCATCAGATTCGCAAGATCTTGATAGTGTGTGGCAATATGGGCATAATCGCGCCCACTCGCTATGCCCAAAAGCATGCCCGTCTCTTTAAGAGACTTTAAAGCTTTTAGATTCTGTTGAGAGACTTGACTCTGATTGTTGAAAAGTGTGCCATCTAGATCAAATACAGCGACTTTATAGTGATTCATGCTTGCCCTCCTGCTTTTTCTTATAGGCCATTGGTGTCATATGATATTGCTTCTTGAAGGTCTTATAGAAATAGGATTCATTTTCATAACCTACTTCATTAATAATTCTCTCAATGGAATAAGATGAATATTCCATGAGTTCAGTAGCTTTCTTAAAACGCATATCTTTGAGCAATTGAATGAAGGTTGTACCCGTCATTTTCTTGATGAATTTAGAGAGCTGATAGTCTTTCATATGCACCATTTCACCAAGCTCACTAAGTGAGGCATTGTTGTAATTAAGAGTGATGTATTTATAGATTGTGCTCATTAAGACCTTATCATAAGTACTCTTTGTATAGGACTGTATGGCTTCAGGATGATTCATCAGTTCACTCATCAAGAGTCCCATTAATAGCTTTAATTCAATCTTGTTGTTGAGGGTTGGTTCATAGAGATGGGTAATAATAGCCTCAACATAGGAAGTGACTAAGTCATTCTTCTCTAAGTCAAAGATCAGATATTCCCCGATATTCTCCGATGAATAAAGTGAATGAAAGATAAAATCATTAAGCTTATATTCACTACCCATTACACTTGATAAGAAGGAAAGCATTTCCTGCTTAATGATAAAGTTAAAGATAATATCATTCTCCCCACTAGGAGCAATGGAATGTTCAATCGCTTGATTGACAAGAAGCAACTGACCTGTCTTTAAGTGAATATCATGATCATCAATTGTCGTTGTCATCGTACCACTATAGACATACATCAGCTCAATATAATTATGTTTATGAGCGGGATAGGACATAAAGCGAGTATGCTTTCTGACACCAATAAGGGCACCTTCATCAAGAATCTTTCTTGCATCAATCGTTTCTTCATCGTCAAGGTAAATACTGCGATCAATATTCACCTTACCATTAAGGGCATCAATCTCTTCATCACTAAATGCCAGCAACTTCTCTAAAATAGCCTGACTCAGCATCTCGTTATCCTCCCTTCTTCTCATATTTTATTGTTTTTTCTCTTGTTCGTCCACTTTCATAATAGAGAATTTATGATATTCTATAATAGTGATGGAGGTAATGTTGTGATTCTTGCAAGTGATTTTGATAATACATTATATTTTAGAGGGCATTTTAAAAAAGATGACCTTAAAGCCATAAAAGCCTTCCAAGAAGCTGGTGGTAAGTTTGGTGTCTGTACGGGTAGACCATTACTTGGGATTGTGGCACCAACACTGGGTAAAATCAAATATGATTTCTATATTTGTAATAGTGGTGGAGCGATTTATGATCAGAATAGAGATGTGCTGATGATGAAGAAAATCCCCCTTGATTTAGCGCGTGAACTGATTAGTAAAGTACATGTGGATGTATCGATTATTCATAATGAAAAGATGCTATTTTATTATTATAAGAAGATTCCGAAGATCCTTCATCCCCACCAACGCGTCTTAAAATCACTCGATAGTATAGATGATGACTTTATTATGGGAATGAGTTTTCATTTTCCTAAAGGACAGCTAGCAGAGGCAAAGGCATGTACTGATATGATTAATGAACAATACTTTGATCATATGAGTGCTTTCCAGAATAATGAACATGTAGATATTTGTGCGAACGGTTGCTCTAAGGGTGCAGGGTTAAAGTTTATTGAAGATTATTTTAATACCCCTCATCATAAAGTTGGGGCGATTGGTGATAGCTTCAATGACATTAGCTTGCTTCAAGCAGGTGGGGTTAGCTTTACTTTTGACTATGGGCCAGACGATTTAAAGAAGGAAGCTGATTACATCGTTGGAAGTGTCGGAGAATCTCTAAAGTATCTCTTATAAAAATAGCCATTTTCTAAATTAATATATTCACATTTTATTTATTCATAAATATATGTGTTAAAAATTGACTTTTAAGAGTATGTTTGTTAAGGTGATAAAAATATTGAAAGAAGGGAGAAGCGAGTTTAAGCAATTGATGAAAAAAGGCAATGTGAAAACTGGCTTCTTTTTTGTATTAAAGGAGGATAACTTATGATTATTGGCGTTGTGGGCCTTGGTACTGTTGGCTTTGGTACTGTTGATATTCTTATCAAAGAAAAAGCACGTCTTGAAAAAGAGATTGGTGAAGAAGTAAAAGTGAAATATGGCTGTTCTCTTGAAGATGTTGATTTGCCTGAGGGCATTATTTATACCAGAGATTTCAATGATATCATCAATGATGAAGAAGTTGATGTTGTTGTTGAACTCATTGGTGGGGTCACGATAGCTAAAAAGATTATTCTTGAAGCCTTGAAGAAAGGTAAACATGTTGTTACTGCTAATAAAGCTCTATTAGCCCATGATGGTGAAGAGCTCTTCAAATGTGCAACAGAAAACAATGTCAATTTGTACTATGAAGCAGCTGTTGGTGGTGGTATTCCTGTTGTTGTTCCAGCTAAAGAATCTTTAATCGCAAATAACATCTATAAGATTGAAGGGATTCTGAATGGTACCACTAACTTTATTCTGACATTAATGGAAAAAGAAAATCTTGATTTTAATGAAGCTCTCACAATTGCTGATGATCAGGGCTTTGTGGAAGCCGATGCTTCACTTGACTTAGATGGCTATGATGCTGCCCATAAGATTAAGCTGCTTGCCATGAATGCCTTCCATATCTTCTTTGACTTTGACAAAATTCAGCTTGAAGGTATTCGTAATGTCACAAAGAAAGATATGGACTATGCCAAGAAGCTTGGTTATCGTATTAAGCTTATTGCCCAGGCAAAAAAGCTTGAACATGGCTATGGTCTAGATGTCGCTCCTACCCTCGTCCCCATAAATGATATTGTCGGAAATGTCATGGAGGCATATAATGTAGTGGAGATTACCTCAGATTACCTAGAAAACGTCTTATTCTATGGCAAGGGTGCAGGTCGCTATGTTACGGCTAGTGCGGTTGTAAGTGATATTATCAAATGTCATGATGATAAGAAATGGACATATCATTATGAACATACAGATGAAATCTATCCTATTACTTATAGTAGTTATTTTATCCGTACAAATAAGCCTATTGATGTTGATTATGATCAATATCTTACTCTTGGTAATGATCATATCTATATCACAAGAGCCTATGAAAAAGACGAACTATTAAACAAACTAGGAGATCAGGAATATCATTTGTTTAAAGTGAGATAAGATATGCGTATTATTGTTCAAAAATATGGTGGGACTTCAACACGTAACAGAGAAACACGTTCAATGATGTATGACAATATCATTGATGTGGTTAATGCAAAAAACAAGGCTGTTGTTGTCGTAAGTGCCATGGGTCGCTATGATGACCCTTATGCAACTGATACTCTTTTATCAGTTGTTAGAAAAAAATACTTGAATGACGAAGAAATTGACCGTCTTTCAAGTATCGGTGAAACCTTAGCAACGCTCGTAATTAAAAGTGAACTTGCTTCACTAGGGTACCGTGTTGCTTCTGTTTCAAATGAAGAATTAGGTATTATGACTGATGACTCTTTCACATGTGCTTCAATTGAAGCAGCTGAGGGTGAAGCCATCTTGAAGAAGCTTGAAGAGGCTGATATTGTCATTGCTCCTGGCTTCCAAGGCCACAACAAAGATCATGTCATTACGACGCTTGGTCGTGGTGGCTCTGATTTATCAGCTGTAGCGATAGGAGCCGCCATTGGTGCAAGTGAAGTCGAAATCTACAGTGATGTCGATGGCATCTATACGGCTGATCCACGTATTGTACCAAGAGCTATGCGCCTAGATATGGTGAGCTATGAAGAAATGCTTGAACTTTCCAACAATGGTGCGAAAGTACTTAATCATCGTTGTGTCGTGCTCGCGGCAAAGACGGGCATTAAGATTCATTGTTGTTCATCATTTCGTCCTGGCAGAGGGACTTATGTGGTAGGAGAAGAAGATATGAAAGATGTCAATAAATTCGCAATTAGCGGCATTACAGGCACTCAGAATGAAGCACGATTTACTTTAGTGGGTGTGGAAATTAAAAATAATGTTGCGGGAAATTTGTTTAAGAAAATCAGTGAAGCCGGTGTTAATGTCAATGTCTATAATCAAGCACTGACAGGTGGAGGACATATGGATATCTCCATTATTACCCAGCAAGAAGATATTGATACTGTTTTAGAAGTGATAAACAGTATGAAACAAGAATTACAGCCTAAGCGAACGATTGTGCGTGGCAATATCGGGAAAGTAGCCGTCGTAGGAATAGGCATTCGCAATCGTCAAGGTATGTTTGAAAAAGTCTATAATACATTAGAAAGCAATGGCATTCATGTGGAAATGGCAAGCTGTTCAGAAATCAATATCAGCTGTTATATTGACCGCAATGATGTCAATGATGCACAAGTATTATTACATGAAGCATTCATAGAAAATAATGAGGAGGAATAATTTCATGAGTGATAAATTAAGAGTTGGTATTCTTGGTGCAACTGGTATGGTTGGCCAGCGTTTTATAGCTTTACTGGAGAACCATCCATGGTTTGAAGTAACTACAGTTGCTGCATCACCACGTTCTGCAGGCAAGACATATGAAGAAGCAGTTGGCAACCGTTGGAAGATGGACACACCTATTCCCGAAAGCGTCAAGAATCTTGTTGTTCATAACGTTAATGAAGTTGAAGAAGTCGCAAGTCATGTTGATTTTGTCTTCTCAGCTGTTGATATGAGTAAGGATGAAATTAAAGCAATTGAAGAAGCCTATGCCAAGACAGAAACACCTGTTGTTTCTAATAACTCAGCGCATCGCTGGACACCTGATGTCCCAATGATCATCCCTGAAATTAATCCAGAAGCAACCGATGTTATCAAATACCAAAAAGAAAGATTAGGCACTAAGCGTGGTTTTATTGCCGTTAAACCAAACTGTTCAATTCAGTCTTATACACCAGTCTTAACAGCCTGGAAAGAATTTGAACCTTATGAAGTTGTTGTTACAACTTATCAGGCTATTTCAGGGGCTGGTAAAAACTTTAAGGAATGGCCAGAAATGGTTGGTAATATTATTCCTTTCATTGGTGGCGAAGAAGAAAAGAGTGAAAGAGAACCATTACGTGTATGGGGCCATGTTGATGATGAAAAGAAAGCCATTGTACCTTTAGGTGAAGATACAATCACTATTACTTCACAATGTATTCGTGTTCCTGTTCTTTATGGCCATACTGCTGCTGTCTTTGTCAAATTCAGAAAGAATCCTACAAAGCAACAATTAATTGATGCCATGACTTCATTCTCAGGTGAACCACAGAGATTACAGTTACCAAATGCCCCAAAACAATTCATTCAGTATCTTGAAGAAGATAACCGTCCACAGGTCACATTGGATGTCAACTATGAAAATGGCTTTGGTGTATCTGTTGGCCGTTTAAGAGAAGATAAGGTTTATGACTGGAAGTTTGTGGGACTTTCTCATAATACAATCCGCGGCGCTGCTGGTGGCGGTGTGCTTTGTGCTGAACTGCTGAAGGCGAAAGGTTTCATTACAAAAAAATAATCTTCTAAGATAGCGCATCACGCTATCTTTTTTCTTTTAAAAAAGAAGCAGGTCATCCCTACTTCTGATAAAGCGATAAAGCTTTCTTTAAGTCCTGTTCAATTTCTTCTTTAAGAGCTACTGGCTCATTGACATAGACATTAGCCCCTTGCATTAAAAACCACATCTTTAAGCCATCATTCATCAAGACATGATCAACTGATGCCTGATACCAATCTTCCTTGAGCTTATTGACATGAATGGTATTGCCAAAACGGGATACGATTTCTCTTAAAAGAACACCTTTAAATCTAAATGTCAAGGCAACTTCCTGACCGCTTGCAAACATATGGAACCTCTTTGTAATAAAGCCTTCAAGATCATATTGATCCTGAATATCAACATAGATGCCACCTATTCTTCTCACATAACGCATACGATCAATACGATACATCGATAGATTTGTTTTACGTTTAGAGAAATAACCAATGAGATAATAATGGTTATTATCAAGATAAATACGATAAGGAGAGACATTATAGTCTTCCTTCGTCTTACCATTACCATTCTTAGCAGTGATTTCAATAGGATGAGAATTAGAGATGGCATAATCAATGTAATGAAAGGTAATATTCTTATGTTCATCAATGGCATGGAGGATGGTGGTGAGGTTTAAGATGAGCGAAAAAGGCTGCTCTGTTTCAAGTAAGGGCATCATTGAAAGTCGTTCTTTCTGGTAAACAGATGAAAAGCTAAGCAGCTTTTCAAGCAAAGCTTCTTTTTCTTTAGCTGAAGCATCTTTATTGAAGAGGATGGCATCCACAAGAAGCTGCAATTCTCCATCTTCATAATATTCCTTCTCAATAACATAACCCTTTTTAGGTTTACCATGTATTAATGGATAACCAATAAAGAATGTAAAGAAGTCATTCAGATTATGAACAAGCTGCCCTACTTCCTTACGGTGGCTTTTAAACCCACGTTCACTTAAATAATTCACAATTTCTTCATTCTTAATACCAATTTGTCTATTTGTCAAAAGTAATTGTAAAATCAAAGCCATCTTTTCACCCATAACATTTTACCTCCTAAGCATAAGCATAAGACAGAGGTTTCTTGTTTGTCATATGATATGTTAAACGCATAGCACCTAGTAAATCATATGAAGCATAAAGAGCGAGTAATGCTTCACTTGGTTCATGATTTAAACGACTTAAATAAGCATAAGCATCTTCGATTTCATTCTCTACGATACTAAAGTAAGCTGCATTTTCTAAGCTGATATAGCCTTTGACATAAAGCAAGCTAATAAGACTGCGCTTGTCGAGATTCATGATATGTCTTAAAAGACGATACATAGAAATAGGATTCTTTAATCCTAAGACGAGTTTCTTCATAGCTTTCTTCACCGAAACAAAGGCTGGTGCATCATGAAAGAAATAATTCATCATCACTAATTCTTTTTCCATTACCGCATAATCGTTCACTTCATATAAATGATTAATACCAAGCTGTAAATAATAATCATATTGATCATTAATCATATTCTTAAACTTCTTGATATTAAAGCAAGAAACCAGCTTTACCTGATTTGAAGGGTCTATATTGATAAAATAGGATTGCATATCCTCCAATGTGATATTCATTAAATCTAAGTAATTGTCCAACATATTTCATCTCTCCTTTTCTATCTCTATTTTAATAGATAAAAGGAAAGCTTGCTGACAAAACCATCGATATAATCCCTATATAGGGATTATATTGCGATTTACAAATTTTTTTAAGTCTTTTCATCAAAAAATCTAGCACTTTGTGCTAGATCTTAAGCGAAAGGATATTTTTTTATAAACTGTACACCAACACCACCAACGCCCATATGAGCACCGACAACAGCAGGTAGTTCTCTTACCAAAATATCAGCAGGTCCAATCTTTTCTTCAAGATAGGCTTTTAAGCTGTTAGCTGAGTCTTCAGCTAAGACATGTTCAATCGCAAAGACATAATCCTTACTATTAACGCCAAGCTCAATCATACGATCAGCCAGTGTCTTAATGGCCTTCTTTACAGTACGTACTTTACCAAGGGTATCTATTTTGCCCCCTAATTCATGATTTAATTCCATCACCGGTACGACTTTTAATAAGCCGGCAAGTAAAGCTACAGCAGGCGTAATGCGCCCACCCTTTTTTAAATGTTCAAGATTAGGAACCATAATGATTGTTCTAGAATCTTTGACCATTTCATCCAGAATAGCCTTGATTTCCGCACTATTTTTACCTAAATCAGCTAATTTACGGGCTGTCAAAACAAGTTCTTTTTGTATTCTTGCTGTGGCATGGGAGTCCACTAATGTAATAGGGATATCAACGTTATCAGCAGCAATCTGCATACTTGTCATTGTGGAAGAAAGACCTGTGGCAATCGATACTCCAATCACTTCATCATAGCCATCTTTCTTGATTTCTGTTAAGACTTCAATCATTGATCCTAGAGGTGGCTGAGAAGTCATGACAATCTGATCAACACGAGCCATTTCTTTAAAGACATCAATGCTGTTGATTTCATATTGATCTAAATACGCACGATCATGCATTGTAATACATAATGGCGCAACATAAATACCTGGGTGATCACCCTTTATTTCAATCTGACATCCGCTATCTGTGAAAATTGCTATTTTACTCATATTTTTTCACTCCTATTGTACTGCTTTATTATAAAGCATTTGCTATATTTTGACAAATCCAAGACAAGTTTTATAATGAAATGTAGGTGAAAAAAGAATGAAATCAGTTAAAAACATAACCCAATCAACATTAATGATTAAGAAATCACAGTTTATTACGACATTGATTCCCTGTAATGACCCCTCGCAAATAAACCAACTCATCCAAAAATATCGGGCTGATGATGCAACTCACAACTGTGTTGCATATATTGTTGGTGGCAGCATCAAGGCTGATGATGATGGCGAGCCAAGTGGCACAGCAGGTCTTCCCATGCTTAATGTCCTTGAGCGTCAGGAATTAAGCAATATCATTGTCATCGTGACAAGATACTTTGGTGGGATCAAGTTAGGCGCTGGCGGGCTGACAAGAGCCTACAGCAATGCCGTTGTTCAGGCACTGGATGAAGCTGAGATAGTAGAGAAGACACTTGTTAAGAAGTATCAGATTGCTTTGGATTACCACTTTACCAAGAAAGCAGAATATTTGATGAGGATTATGGATGTTAAGCTTATCGCTACAACCTATGATGAAAAAGCCCATTATACGCTCTATATTAGAGATCCTGCCTTTTTAGAACAGCTTAAAGAGCTTACCAGCAACCAATTCTATTGCCAGGAAATTGGCGAAGATTATATATAAAAGAAGGTGATATTATGAATGAAGTCGCAAAGTTATATCAGTTAGTTGTCAATCGTGAACTAGCCAAAAGCAAGAATGAAGTCTTGGATGTCGTTAGAATAAAGAAGAAGCTTCTTGCTTTCTTGCAGAGTGTCAGTGAGCTAGGTGAAATTGCGCATATCTACACATTCTGGGAAGATGACACAACTATTCATCGTAATGAACTCCTTGATGCCTATACAAGCGGAATGACGATGCTGATGAGTGTTGCATTTGATATGCGCATTGATGAAATCAAGAAGTATGAGGAAATACCTGATCGTAATGACTTAGTCGATTTACTTCTTAAGATTGATGAAGATATTATCATCTTAAAGAATTCCTTTAAGCCTATCGATCTAGAAAATGCCTTAAATGACTATTTTCATCTTGGATTCCTATTTGGTTTCTCCATTGATGAAATCATTAATCAGCTTAGCTAAAAAGATGTCCCGATCGGACATCTTTTCTTATGCATGCATTGTCAATACTGTCTGTAAGAATGATGTGGCCTGATTGATATAGTCAGGAGCACTCTTGACATAAAGTGAGATTTCTTTATCGGCATATTTGAATTTTGGCTTTGTAAAGAGCTTATTGGCAATACCAAAAAGCTTTTCACCATCCGCTTTTTCTGAGAATTCCTGAGTGAAGCGCATAGTAATCCCATTAGGATCTTCCTTGACTTCATCAAGATTCTTATTATGACAAAGGATTTCAAAACGGCGTTTCACAACAATATTCTCTACTTCGTGAGGAAGCTTACCATAGAGATCGACAAGTTCTTTTTCAACTGCATTGAGTTCTGTCATCTTGTTCGCATGATAGACTTTTTGATAGAGTTCTAGTTTTTCCATATCACTCTCCACATAGTCTTCTGGAATATAGCCATTAACTTTGACATTCTTGGCTGGAACAATATCACTTTCTTCCTCTTTCTTACCCTGCTTTTCATTAATTGCATCCTGTAAGATCTTCATATACATATCGAAACCAACTGTATCAATAAAGCCGGCCTGTTCACCACCTAAGATATCACCTGCCCCACGGATGGATAAATCACGCATGGCAATCTTATAGCCTGAGCCAAGCTGGGTGAAGTCTTTGATTGCTTTAAGACGCTTTGTGGCTTCTTCATTGAGTTGTTTGTTTTTACGATACAATAAATAAGCATAGGCTAAGCGTTCAGAACGGCCAACACGCCCCTTGATCTGATAGAGCTGGGCTAAGCCAAAACGATCCGCATCTTCAACAATAATGGTATTGGCATTAGGAATATCAATACCTGTTTCAATAATTGTTGTACAGATAAGAATATCATATTGATGTTCAACAAAGTCATTCATGACATCTTCAAGTTCTTCTTTTTTCATCTGTCCATGACCGATACCAATTCTTGCATTTGGTAACATGTTTTGAATCATGCTGGCAGTTTCCATAATATTCTCGGTACGATTATGGAGATAGAAGACCTGACCGCCACGGGCTAATTCTCGTTCAATGACCTGTCTTATTAATGGTGGATTCATTTCAGCTACATATGTCTGGACAGGCAGTCTGTTCATTGGTGGTGTTTCTATCTGACTTAGACCACGTACGCCCATCAAGCTCATTTGTAGTGTTCTTGGAATTGGTGTAGCAGTAAGGGTAAGCACATCAATTGTCTTACGATATTCCTTTATCTTCTCTTTCTGACGAACCCCAAAGCGCTGTTCTTCATCAATGCAAAGCAAGCCTAAATCCTTATAAACAACATCTTTAGAAAGCAAACGATGTGTCCCAACAATTAAATCAACTTTGCCTTCTTTAAGATCACTAAGAATGGCTTTTTTCTCTTTTGTCGTTGTAAAACGATTTAATAATCTTATTTCAACCGGGAAATTCTCAAATCGCTTGCACATCGTATGATAGTGCTGTTGCGAAAGAATGGTTGTTGGACAAAGGAATGCACACTGTTTACCACTTAAGATTGCTTTCATACAAGCACGTAAAGCTACTTCCGTCTTCCCAAAACCAACATCCCCACAAAGAAGTCGATCCATTGGTCGAGGCTTTTCCATATCCGCCTTGATTTCATCAACCGAGCGCTGCTGGTCAGGAGTAAGATTATAGCCAAATTGTTCTTCAAACTCAACCTGCATTGCACTGTCGGGTTCAAAGGCAAATCCTGGCTGTTTCATTCTTTCCGCATAAAGTGCAATCAATTCATCAGCCAAGCCATCGACTTTCTGTCGTACGCGAGCTTTTTCTTTTTGCCACTTTGTGCTGTTAAGTTCGTTGATTCTTGGAACTTTTCCATCCTTCGCAGAATATTTGCGAATAAGCTGGAAATTTTCTACTGGGACATAGAGAACATCATTACCTTTATAGGCAATATAGAGGTAGTCTTTATGCACACCACCCACTTCAAGGGTCTTAATGCCCATATACTGACCTATTCCATTCACATCATGAACAACATAATCGCCAATATTTAATTCATTATAGTCTTTAATAATTGTGGCATTTTTATATTTAATATAACGCTTTTTATGTGTGGCACTCTTAAAAAGTTCATTAGAAGTAAAGACAGCAACTCTCTCATCAACAAACTCCATGCCTTCAGGCAGGTTGCCAAGACAGATGTTAATGCCCTCATAGATTGCATCATCAACAGAGACAAGTGTATACTTCATCCCTAGTTCATCAAACATATTGACCATGCTGTCAACCTGATGCTTTTCACTTAAGGCCAAGAGCACTTTATCATAGGTTAGATAGTCGTTAAGCTGAGAAATGAATGTCTTTGAATTCACTAAGGAAATCTGCACCGGGCGAGCATTAAATAAGACCTGGTGATCTTTACTCTTAAAGCTGATGAAGTCGATCTGATGTTTCTTAAGTAAAGATACAACATCCTGATAGAGCTTAAGCCCCTTCAACATTTCTCCAATTTCTTCTAGTTCATGGAAATAGTAGAACGATTCTTCGGCAAAACGTTTATATTGTTCATTAATGCCTTCATAACTTGCTGTGACAAGAAGGCAATTAGGCGCATAATCTAATAAAGATCCCGTTGAGCGAAACAATGAGAGGTATTGATAGCTACGTGGTGTAAATTCACGGGCATATAGCGATTGTATATCCATTTCAATATTCTCATCAAGTTCTTCTTTATATTCACCTTCGAGCTGACTTTTTGCTTTGAGGGCTTTGATTGCTTCAACAACCTCATCCACTTCTTCTTCGCGGTAAAGCATGTCTGTAGCAGGCAATATTTCTACTTCTTTGACATTCTCACTACGTCTTTGCGTATCCTTGTCATAGAAAGAGATGGTATCAATTTCATCATCAAAGAATTCAATACGAATGGGTGATTCATATTGAATCGAATAGACATCAATAACACCCCCACGCTTACTCATATAAAATGGTGAGTCAACACGCTGTGTCACCTGATAACCCATTGATACAAGCTGTTTTCTAAGAATGCTTGGTTCAATAATTTGTCCTACATGTAATGATAATTTATTTTCTTTAAAGACTTCTGGAGAGCTGACATAGCGAATAATGGAATGTGTATGTGCGACAACAATCACTGGCTTATTCTCGCAAAGCGCATTTAAGGCATTCACACGCTCCCCAAGCAGTTCATAAGAATATGCGACAGCTTCAACACGTAATGATTCATCACTAGGAAAATAAACCACATCATTAATCATATTCTGCAAGCTTGTATAAAGCTGCATAGCTTGATACTGTGATTCTTTGACAATAATCATTGTACGTGGCTGAAGCAAAAAAGCACTAGCGATGAGGTAAGCCTCATCACTAGCTTCATTCGTAACAATTTCTCCCTTGCCTTTAAGCATTGTCTTAACGGCAGGGTTATTTTTTAATATCTCAACAATTTTTTTCATTTCATCACCCATTATACTGATTCATGACTTTATTGATATCGTCCGTCTCAATCCAGCATATAATAGCATCCACAGCCTTATCAATACCAGGTAATAAGAGCTGCATCTCAGGTATTGAGAAATGGCCAAGGACCCAATCCACTGTATCATAATGCTTCATCTTATCAATACCAACACGGATACGCTTGAATTCCTGCGTATGCATATGTGCAATCAGACTCTTGATGCCATTATGACCACCAGCTGAACCTTTTAGGCGAATACGCAATTTGCCTGTTGGCATGTCCATATCATCATAGACAACCATGACATCATCACTGTCCACCTTAAAATATTTCATCACCTGGCTAACAGATTGACCTGATTCATTCATATATGTCTGAGGCTTTAATAGAATGACATCTTCACCATGATACTTAAATTTCGTATAAAGGCCATCAAACTTCTTTGTATCAATAGATACGTTGAGTTTTTTCGCTAAAGCATCCATGACCATGAATCCAGTATTATGTCTTGTTTGATCATACTTCTTTCCCGGATTACCTAATCCTATAATTAATTTCATATCATCCTCTATCTTGCACAAATCACCATAGATACACCTGTAACGGTCATATGACGATTGACAATACTTTCATTTTCCATGCAATAGAGCACTTTATAATCATCATCAATCTCAACATCAATCTTGTCATAAGAAGGATTGAAATAAATACGGAAGTCACGATACTCCCCTTCATCCTGCCAGACATGATATTCAATCATGCGATGATTCAGATTGTTGATTTCAAGATGTGCACGCATATCATCATAATCAAACATTCTAAAGCACTTATTGTTTTTTCTTAACTTAATAAACAAAGCTACATCCTTTGTCACTTCAATATAGCGATCACGACGACCCCAGTCTAACTGGTTCACCATGTCACCAGCATTATAGGAGTTATTATTACCCTGCTTTGTATCGAAGAATTCCTGACCAGCATGCAAGAAAGGAATACCCTGGGCAAATATCGTCATGCCAATCCCCATCAAGCAGCGTCTTTCCTTACAAAGATCATTTTCTTCCACATTTGAAACATTGATTTTATCATACATGGTCGCATTATCATGACATTCAATATAATTAAGATTCTGTTCAATTGAGTAGAATTTCTGATAATCAGCCATACAGATAATGGCTTCATTTGTCTTATATGTATCCCCAGAAACATAACCTTTTGTTTCAATCTGGTTATTACCACGAAGAGTGTCTCTAAAATGATCATTAAAGAAACCTACTCCTGGTGTCTGGTGGTTGTTTTCTATCGTTGTACGTTCATTCTCAGGAATAGCCGTACCCATATTCCAGCCTTCACCATAAAGCATGAAACTTGGGTCAATCTTTTTTCCCTGTGCAAGAATCATATTGACTGTTTCAATATCGACAATCCCCATTAAGTCCATTCTAAAGCCATCTGCACCATATAATACTTGCCAGCGCTTAAGGGTATCAAGAATATATTTACGACACATCTTGCCTTTACTATTTAAGTCATTACCACACCATGAGCCATTAGAAAGATTACCATTTTCATCCCTTCTAAAGAAATAATATGGGCATGTCTTTTCCAATGTATTCTTATTGACATCATGCATATGATTATAGACAACATCAATAATAACACGCATACAATGGCGATGAAGATTATCAATCATTTCCTGGCATTCACGAATGCGGCGATAGCCATCATTAGGCAAAGTGACATAACTGCCTTCTGTGACATTGTATTGAGCTGGATCATAGCCCCAGTTATAGAGATCATAAGGGTGATCCTCATCGACTGTCGCAAAGTCATTAATTGGCATTAACTGGACATGTGTAATACCAAGTTTTTCAAGATAATCTACACCCGTTGAATGTCCCATGACGGTTTTATTACCTGTTTCTGAAAAAGCGAGAAACTTGCCTTTATGACGCAATCCGCCATAGCCATCCATTGAGAAATCACGTACGCCAACTTCATAAATGATGGCATCAGTGTAATGTTCAACAGCCTTTAAAGGATATTTCTTTGGTTTAACCTTATTGAGATCAATGACAACTGAAGAAGCCATATTTGCGGTAGAAGCATAGGCATAAGGATCACAGCTTTCTACTGAATCTTCATTCATCTTAACTTCATAGAGATAATTCCAGTTATCTAAATCTTTAAATACTTTAGCACTGTAGACACCTTTTTCTTCTCGCTTCATTGGGAAGAAGAGTGTTGTCCCATTACGAAAGACTTTCAATGTCACTTCTGTAGAAAGTGGTGACCAGACTTTAAAGGTTGTCACTCCTGGTGTGTAATGGGCACCTAGATCATCTCCATCATAATAAAAGAGATCATCAAACTCCTTAGTCAGAGCAATTGGTGAGAAATCAACATAACAAGTTAGTCCATAAGCATCAGAAATGACATAACTTCTTCCTAAGATGACAGAATCATGAAGCAAATAGGTATTAAAGCCATTTTCTTCCTGTCCCATATCACCATGAAGCAGCTTTTGTTCTGTAGTGAGTGTATCTTTTATATAAAATTTTGGTGAGATTCCATTATAGTAGCCTTTAGAAAGGTAGACCTTAACGACATCAAAGGCAATCGCCTCGGCATACATTCTAATTGATTGTCTCTGCATTACAAAACTCCCCTTTCACATTTTCTTATTCTATCATAATTTATTCGAGATACAACTTGAATGCATGAAAAGACCTGCATTGGCAGGTCTTTCAATCAGACTTCTTGATTACTCAACAAGGCATCGAGTACTTCTGTTACACGTTCATACTCTTCATCTGTTTCAATTTCTTCAAGTTCATCTTCTGGTGTATCTGGATCACGATAGAATACAAATACATTGACATCATCTTCACCATCATCACCAAATAACATGTATTCACGGCCTGTTTCTTCATCAGTATAGGAGAAAATTAAGCTAACTTCCTTTTCTGCACCTGATTCATCAACAATTGTGATTGGTTCATTTGTAAAATCCATTACTTATTTGCTACCCTTTCTAAGTGCCAAATATCTTTCACATAGTCTTCGATTGTACGATCACTTGAGAAATAACCACTCATAGCGATATTCATAATGCACATCTTAGCCCAGTTATCTCTATCTTTATAGAGTTCATTAATCTTTTCCTGTGCTTTGACATAGCTATCGAAGTCTGCTAAGAGATAATATTCATCATTATGACTCATTAATTCATCAAAGATTAATTTAAATTCTTCACGACTAGAAGCAAATGTGCCATCTGTTAATGAATCAACAACCTTCTTGATTCTAAAGTCATTATTGTAATAATCCCAAGCATGATAACTATTATCAGCTTTCAATTTATTAATATCTTCAACCTTCATACCGAAGATGACGCAGTTTTCATCACCAACACGCTCAGCAATTTCAACATTGGCACCATCCAATGTACCAAGTGTAACGGCCCCATTCATCATGAATTTCATATTTGAAGTACCTGATGCTTCTTTACCAGCTGTCGAAATCTGTTCAGAGACATCGGCAGCAGGAATAATATGTTCAGCAATTGTAACACCATAGTTTTCAATGAAAACAACCTTTAAGTACTGATTTGTTACAGGGTCGTTGTTCACAACATCAGCAACAGCATTAATCAATTTAATAACTTTCTTTGCGAAGTAGTATGATGGTGCAGCCTTAGCCCCGAAGATATATGTATGTGGATAGATTCTGAAACTTGGATCTTCCTTCATACGCTGATATAAGTAAATAACATGCATGATATTTAATAACTGACGTTTATAAGCATGTAATCTCTTAACCTGGATATCAAAGATAGAATTAACATCTACTTCAATACCATTATGTTCCTTGATATATCTTGCAAGATCTTCCTTACGCTGATATTTCACATTGAGGAACTTAGAGCGAATAATGGAATCATCAGCAAACTTCTTAAGTTTCTCTAAGTCATCTGGATGTTTAATCCAGCTATCCCCAATAGCTTCATGTAATAAGTCAGCTAACTGTGGGTTACAGTAAGCAAGCCAACGACGATGTGTTACACCATTTGTCTTGTTGTTGAATTTACCTGGGAAAATGCGATCGAAATCCTGCATTTCACGATTCTTTAAGATATCTGTATGAAGTGCGGCAACCCCATTAACAGAGAATGATCCAGCAATTGCCAGTCTAGCCATATGGACCTGACCATCACGTAAGATCATAACACGATTCAATAATTGTTCATCACCATTAGAAGCAATCTTTACATAACCGATGAAACGACGATGAATTTCTTCGATGATCTGATAGATACGTGGTAAAAGATTTTTCATCATTTCGATTGGCCATTTTTCCAATGCTTCAGCTAAGATTGTATGGTTTGTATAAGCACATGTATGTGTAACAATATCCCATGCTTCATCCCATTCAAATTCATAATCATCAATCAGGATTCTCATTAATTCAGGAATAACAAGAACTGGATGGGTATCATTTAACTGAATAACATTCTTATCCGCAAAGTTATGTAAATCTGGATAAACTCTTAAGTGTGCACGCACAATTGAATTCAAGCCAGCAGCTACAAAGAAGTATTGCTGTTTTAAACGTAACATCTTACCAGCTGGTGTTGAATCATCTGGATAAAGTGTCTGTGTGATATCATTAACTTCCTGTGTATACTGACGGAAATCTTTATTTCTTGGGATATCATCAGCTGGTTCTGACTTCCATAGTCTTAATGTATTCGTAACTTTTGTATCAGCACCAACGATTGGGACATCATATGGCACAGCACGTACTAATTCAGCATCAACATGCTCCCATTTTTGTTTGTCACCATTCCATACAACATGACCAAAGAATTTAACATCACACTGATGCTTTGGTTTACGAACTTCCCAGGCATTGCCAAGTCTTAACCACTGATCTGGTACTTCAACCTGATATCCATCTTCAATCTTCTGTTCAAAGAAGCCATATGTATAACGGATTGTATGTCCAAAAGCAGGATAAGAGAGTGATGCAAGTGAGTCCATAAAACATGCTGCAAGACGGCCTAAACCACCATTACCTAAACCAGCATCTGATTCAAGTTCTTCAAGTTCATGGATATTAATGCCATAGTCAGCTAAACCTTCCTTGGCAATATCATAAATTCCAAGGTTCATCATGTTATTGACTAATAAACGACCCATTAAGAATTCCATCGAAAAATAATGAACCTGTTTTTGTTCATGTTGCTGAACACTCATTTTAGTCATAGCCCAGTTGACTGAAGCATAATCACGAACCATGTTTTCAAGAATCATGAACTTTTCAGTAATATGAGATTCTTCTACAGTACGACCATATGTTTCAATGATTCGCTTAGAGAACTCATACTTAAATTCTTCTTTTGTTTTAAACATTTAGCACATTTCTCCCAAATTAAGTTAGTTTGTAGTTTTTTTCTTTGTCTTACTTGCTTTTTTTGGAGCCTTTTCTGCAGCCTTTTTTGTGGCGGTTTTCTTTGCAGGGGCAGCCTTAGTAGACTTCTTCACTGTATCACTTTTTGTTTTGGCTTGCACTTCTTTTTTAACTGTTGTTTTCTTTTCTTCAGCTTTTTTAGCCTCAGCTTCTGCTTTTGCCTGATCTTCAGCTTCTTTTTTAGCTTTTGCTTCAGCTTCTTTTCTTGCTTTTTCTTCAGCTTCTGCTTTTGCTTTACGTACACTATTAAGTGTTTCTTCACCATGATATTCAAATACGCATGATGCAAATGGTGCTAATTTAACTTTAATATAGTTTTCTTCATTGAGGACTTTGCCCTTCTTTGAACGAATTGCACGACTATTGACATAGTTAGAGCCAGTATATTCAGCTGCATCAGTATTTAATACTTCCTTATAGCTACCAGCAAAAGGAACAGGTACAGTATATTCTTCATGCTGATTACCAATGAAGTTACCAACAAAGACTAAGCATCCTCCATCTGGATTCATTCTTGCATAAGCAAATACTGACTGACTATTATCATCAACAACTAACCATCTAAATGAGTCAGGATTATAGTCATCATAGAAAGCATCATGAGTTGTATAAAGCTTATTTAAATCTCTAAAGAATTTATTGAAGCTATCATGCTGTGGGTATTTCAAGATACTCCAGCCTAAAGCCTTTCTTTCATCCCATTCTTTATATTCAGCTAATTCATTCCCCATGAAGTTAAGCTTCTTACCTGGATGTGTAAACATATATGTATAAAGCGATTTAACTTGTGCAAACTTCTGATCATTGTTGCCCCACATCTTATCAAGGATTGTACCTTTTGAATGAACAACTTCATCATGTGAGAATGGTAAGATAAAGTTTTCAGTATAGAAATACATCATTGAGAATGTTAATAAATTATGATCATACTGACGATAAACTGGATCTTCTTTGAAATATCTTAAGGTATCATTCATCCAGCCCATATCCCACTTATAGTCAAAGCCAACACCACCATCAGCAACACTCTTAGTGACATATGGGAAATCTGTTGAATCTTCGGCAATCATCATAACACCAGGGAATTTCTCTGTCATATTGCTGTTGAGGCGCTTTAAGAATTCAATGGCACCATCATTCTGGCCAATGAATTTATTGCCCTTCCAATAAAGCATATTGCTGACAGCATCAAAACGGAAACCATCAACATGATAAATATCAGCCCAAAAATCAACGGCAGACATTAAGAACGAACGTACTTCTTCTTTACCACAATCAAAATAGACAGAATCCCATTCAGAATATCTTCTATTAATATCATCATATTCATAAACACAGCCACCATCAAACATATGTAAACCATGACCATCTTTAACGAAGTGCGCTAAAACCATATCCATAATGACACCAAGCCCTGCTTCATGCGCTGCATCAACAAAAGCCATCAGCTGTTTTGGATGTCCATAACGGCTTGTAGCTGAGAAATAACCAGTTGCCTGATAACCCCATGATCCATCAAATGGGAATTCATTTAATGGCATAAGTTCAAGATGTGTAAAGCCATGATCAACGGCATATGGAATGATCTGATCTATAAGTTCTTCATAAGAATAGAATTCGCCATCTTCTGTATCGGTAAATTCTTTCTTTAACTTCCAGCTACCTAAGTTTGCTTCATAAATTGAGAGTGGCTTATGGAAGTTCTTATCACGATTTTTCATCCATTTCGCATCAGTCCACTCATATCCAGCTAAATCAAAATACTTGCTACCTGTACCAGGTCTCATTTCACTAAAGAATGCATATGGATCAGCCTTATCTATAAGTGCTCCAGATGATGTTTCAATACGATATTTATAAACTTGGAATTCCTGGACATTAGGAATGAATTTTGTGAAAATACCGCCATCCGTATATCTCTCCATATAGTCTAGCTTGCCATCCCAAAGGTTGAAATCCCCAACAACCTGGACGCTTCTTGCATGTGGTGCATAAACAGTAAAACGCACACCCTTCTCCCCATTATATTCTTCAGGATGTGCACCAAACACCTTATAAGCTTCCATGCATTTTCCTTCATGGAATAATTGAATTAAAAAGTTATCTAACATAAAAAATGTAACTCCTTTCATTTACCTTCATTATACATGATACATGCAAATATTCCATGTCTTTTCGACAACTCACAAAAATATTGTCATCAATACTTTACTAAAAAAATAGCCTCATTTTCATTTCAAATTCAAAACATTTTCATATTATCACCATTTCATCTTCATTTCTTGATGCTTGCGAGAATGTTAAAAAATATGCACATCATTATAGTGTTAATGAAAATTTTTATTCCAGTCAGGAAATGTGATTAGATATACTCATTTTATTGACAGACTTCACAATTTAGCTTATATTGGGCTTGCGAGATCTGCATTCAAGCAAATCGAAGGGACAAGTGTCACCATCACTTGTCCCTTCTAGCTTTTAACGAGGCTTAGCTCGGGCATGCTTTATAGCCTTTATGAGTTGCCTGATGACAAGCTCCAGTGCCTTCTCTGCCATCAGCTTGATGACGGCCTCGACTGCACTTCTCAAGAGCCATAGGATAACCTGCATCCAAGCACCTCCTTTCCCGCCACAAATCGGAGGCGGAGGAAAAGTGCTCCTATATATGTATTCGCTAGAAATTCACTTTTTACTCACAAAAAATGCATTTTCTTTTCAATATGCGTATATCCATGGAATGTATTGACAGACTTCACAATTTAGCTTATATTGGACTTGCGAGATCTGCATTCAAGCAAATCGAAGGGACAAGTGCTGCTGACACTTGTCCCTTCTAGCTTTTAACGAGGCTTAGCTCGGGCATGCTTTATAGCCTTTATGAGTTGCCTGATGACAAGCTCCAGTGCCTTCTCTGCCATCAGCTTGATGACGGCCTCGACTGCACTTCTCAAGAGCCATAGGATAACCTGCATCCAAGCACCTCCTTTCCCGCCACAAATCGGAGGCGGAGGAAAAGTGCTCCTATATATGTATTCGCTAGAAATTCAGTTTTTACTCAAAAGAAATTACATTTTTTCAAACTTCAATTTCACGATCATTGGTCAATCAAAAAAAGTATTGCATTTAGCATTGCTTTTTGTTAGAATGAGTGGGCAAATGAACGAAAGGATGAGGTGAGAACTATGGCACACATGAAACAGCAGATCAAAAGATATAAAAACGATTATAAGAAACATGCAAAGAATGTTGCTTTTAAATCTGCATTAAAGACTGAAATCAAAAAAGTCTTAGCAGCAGTTGAAGCTGGTAATAAAGAAGAAGCTATCAAAGCTTACAATTCATGCGCAAGCAAATTAGATTCTTCTGTATCTAAAGGTCTTCACAAGAAGAATTATGCTTCTAACCAGAAGTCAAGATTACAGAAAAAAATCAACTCTCTTGGCTAATCAAGAGAGTTTTTTCTTTGGCTATTATGTCATTTGACATAATAGCTTTTTTTCTTTAGATCCATATGATTGAATTCTTTAATCATTATAGATAAAATGATTAAAGAAATGAGGTTTACATATGTTAAGAAATGAAACAAGATCTGTACATGTTGGTGATTTGACAATTGGTGGTAATGATCATGTTGTCATTCAGTCAATGTGTAATACAAAGACAAAGAATGTTGAAGCAACTGTAAAACAAATATTAGAACTTGAAGAAGTAGGCTGTGAACTCATCCGTGTAGCAATCTTTGATCAAGAAGATGCATTAGCTATTCGTGAAATCAAGAAACAAATTCATATTCCAATGGTTGCTGATATTCATTTTGATTATCGTTTAGCTTTAACAGCGATTGAATCAGGTATTGATAAGATTCGTATTAATCCTGGTAATATTGGTTCGATTGAACATACAAGAGCTGTTGTAGAAGCTTGTAAAGCTAGACATATTCCTATTCGTATTGGTGTGAATGGTGGTTCATTAGAAAGAGAAATCTTGAAGAAATATGGTAAGCCTACTGCTGAAGGTATGGTTGAAAGTGCCATGAATCATGTCAAGATTCTCGAAGACCTGGATTTCCATGATATTGTCATTTCTCTTAAATCATCAAATACCTTACTGACAATTAAGGCCTATGAACTTGCTGCAAAGACCTTCCCTTATCCTCTTCATATTGGGGTAACGGAAGCTGGTACAGCATTAGGTGGGACAATTAAGAGTGCCTTTGGATTGGGTACCCTGATGTATGAAGGTATTGGTAATACAATACGTGTTTCTTTAAGTGATGACCCAGTTAAAGAAATACAGGTTGCTAAAATCTTATTGAAGGAAGAAGGATTGCTTGGTGGTGTGCCAACACTTGTCAGCTGTCCAACATGCGGCCGTATTCAATACAATATGCTTCCTATTGCCAACGAACTTGAGCCTTGGCTACAGGCAAATGTTCATGAGGATATTACCGTAGCCATCATGGGATGTGCCGTCAATGGCCCAGGTGAGGCAAGAAATGCGGATATTGGTATTGCTGGTGGAGTTGGTGAAGGCCTGCTTATAAAAGGTGGCGAAATCATCCGTAAAATTCCTGAAGATCAGTTAGTAAGCGAATTGAAGAAAGAAATTCTAAAACTTGTAGAAGAGAGAAAGCATAAAGCTTAAAAGCCATGTAGGAAATAACCTACATGGCTCTTTTTACATAAATACACCTGTCACAAAGATTTCTAAGCCAATAAATATTAAAATACAGCCACCTAAGATTGTTGCTTTTTCAGCTAGCTTCTCACCAAACTTAATACCAATACGTAAGCCAACCAAGCATATCACAAGCGTTACAATCGCAATCAGCACACAGGCTACAAATGCCTTTAAAGCATTATAAGAAGCAATGGTAAAGCCAACAGACAAAGCATCGATGGAAGTCGCAATTCCCTGAATCATTAAAGTCGAATGATCAATTTCCGCCTCATCTTCACTCATTTCCCCACTCAAGCCTTCTTTAAGCATATTGATCCCAATATACAACAATAGAATCAAGGCAATATAAGGTATGAACTTCTCAAAAACTTTAAAATAGCGTACCAATGTATGCACACAAAACCAGCCAATCATGGGCATCATGAACTGGAACCAGGCAAACGTACCAGCAATCTTAAAACGGTTATACCAGCGCATTCGTGGATTCTTGAGGCCATTGGCAAGACTTACCGAAAAAGCGTCCATCGCTAAACCTACACCTGTCAAACAGCTATTGAAAATAAAACCTAATGAAAACATGATCTTCCTCCAAAATAAAAGATATAGCACACACATGCTATACCTTAGAATGTAGACTCACCCCATGCATAGCTTGCGCTAAACATGAGTCTTGCAATTATGGATGAACCAGGCTTACATAACCATTATGTTGACTCATCCCCACTTGGGCTGCTACTCCCTCACGTGTTTTCACTATACCTTGACCCTCCCTTGTAAGTCCACACTAACATTTTATTTTTTTATTTTTTAGTGAGTAATTTCTTCTTTTCAAACGAATAAATATATAGAAGTATTAGAAAAGGAGAAATGAAAAATGAACAACTATTTAACCGCTATCTCATTAAACGAATTCAATCAGGTCTTAGAATTGCATGATATCTATGTTGATAAGCATACCCAAATCAAGATACTACGTGCCCTGCGTTCTAACATCTATGCCTTAGTCAACGATGACTATACTTGTGTCTTAGAGGAATATATCAGTCATCTTGCAGACTGCAATATTGATTCTATCCATAATATGTGTACTTATTTCAAACCATTACTCACATAAAAATATGTATCCTAAGCTTTAATCGGCTTAGGATTTTTAAATAACTGCATTGTAATTGATTTGCTCAATGACATTTCTAATTGACATCCAAACTGAAGTATCATCAAAAATATCTACTACGCTACCTTGATCAGTAAATGGTGACTCTTGTAATACTGCAAAATCTGTCATCATGCCATTATGAACAATATATTCAACAATTTGATTGACGAAATAGATTTGCCGACTATTCATTCTTTTACCATCCAAGAAATCTGAAAATGCTTTTTTAGCAACATTCATATCTAAACCTACAATACTTCTTACAAAGGCACCTAACGGCTTCTCACCATATTCATGTCGATAATCTTCTTTTGTACCTGCTTCATTCCAAAGGATATGCTCTAAAGACTCTAGGTCATCCTGATCAAGTGGTTGATTCGTTTTGATTTTTTTAATTGCCTCATCGTTGATATGTTGCATAATACAAAACTCTGCTTTTGCTTTATAATTCTTCAAATCATCATTTTCAAGCTCCGAATCATTCCATGACATATCCAAAATATTATCAGCAAAATTCGTATCATAACGGCGTTTTCTATCCGTTGGTAAATATTTCATCAAATTCCTAAGATTAATACGAATCTTTTCGAAATCATCAATTCCTGCACGGTCAATGTAGCCGTCTTCTAAAACTTGACTAATTAATTCTTTTTGAGCAAGTATTTCTGGAATGTTTGCAACTGAAGATATTGCTTCCACTTTCTTATAAAGATCCGATTTTAATCTACCATATTTTTTACCCGCTAATTGTGCTAATTCCAATCCAAAAACTAGTGCATCAAAGCGAACTGCCGTTGCTTCATCATCATCTGGTTGAATATATGGGGAAAGTTCTTCACGAACTTGTAACGTATCTTCAAATGTTATGCTCTGATAATTTTCTTTCTTCGCATACTTATCAACATATTTAATATGTTGTCTAACAGCAAAATTATCTCTTTTTATTTCCTTTACTTTATTGACCATTGTATCAACTAATTCATTTCTAAATGTGATTAATTGATTTGTTTGATAATTGAGGTCTTGTAGCTTATAGGTCATCTGGAATTCTAGGTTAAAAATTGCGCTTTGTAATGCAATCATATTAGTTGTCGGACGTCCTTTAGACATACGGAAGAATTCGAAGTTTCCACAAAAGTCAAAAATATAGAATTGCGACTTATCTTCCCCATCCATAAGTCCAGGGCACAGACGCGTACCACGTCCGATCATTTGCCAAAACTTTGCCTTACTCATCACCTTTTTAAAGAATACAAGATTCAATACTTCAGGTATATCTATTCCAGTATCAAGCATATCAACTGATATAGCTATCTGAGGAAGTCCATTTGGATTAGAGAATTCATCTATTGCACTTTGTGAATATGTTGTTTGATTATCAATGACTTTTACAAAAGGTTGTCCATTTGTTCCTTTAGATAGGTTTGGATATTCTTTGTTGAAAATTTCCATAATCTTTTCTGCATGTAAATGATTTTTAGCAAATATGATTGTCTTACCTATTTTTTCACCATATTGAATTTTTAAGCCATTTGTCATTACTATATGAAGAACCTGCTTAATAGTATCTTCATTAAATAACCATGTATTTAATGCTGATGAATCTATTTTTATAGGTAATACTTCTTCATCTTCAAAAGTTTCCTCATATTCCCTTTTTTCTTCTTCAGATAAATCAGCATAGGTTATGCCTTCTTCAATGAATTTCAGTTTTGTTTCAACAGAAACATAATCAACTAAAAATCCATCCTTAACCGCCTGTGCTAACTCGTAGCCATATGTTGGTACACCATTTTCTAATTCAAAAATAGAATAAGTGTTTTTATCAATCTCATCTTTAGGTGTTGCTGTTAAGCCAACAAGTGGTGCATCAAAGTAGTTCAAAATATCTTTATATTTATTATAAATAGATCTATGTGCTTCATCACATATTACAAGATCAAAATGTCCAATTGTAAAAATTTTACCCTCATCATCCATTATGTTATCTACACAACTTATCATTGTTTGATAAGTTGAAAAAACACAATGGGCATTTGTATTATCCTTATCTTCACAAAGATTAGTACAGGATAAATCTGGTAACATATTAACAAAGCTTCGTTTAGCTTGTGTAACAAGAGAAGTACGGTCAGCTAAGAATAACACATTTTTGATCCAACCAGCTTCTAATAACACTTTGCACAAAGCAATAACTGTTCTTGTTTTCCCCGATCCTGTTGCCATAACAAGAAGAGCTTTTCTTCTATTATCTTGGTCAAAACTCTCACACACTGCTTTTACAGCCGCTTCTTGATAATACCTACCTGCTATATTCTTATCAACATTTACATACTTTAAACTTGTTCTCATGTGCTGAAGATTAAATAGCTTTTCGAGATCTCTCTTCGAATAAATACCTGCTATTTTTCTTTCGGGATATTGATTATCAATCATACGAGTCTCAAAACCATTCGTTAAGAATACAACCGGTCTTCTACCAAACTCCTTCTCAACAATATCAGCATAAAGTTTAGCTTGCTGACGGCCTTTAACAACATCGACACATGTTCTCTTTGCTTCAACAACAGCTAGAGGCATATGCATATCATCATAAAGCACATAATCAGCATATCCTGTCTCAGATTGGTTAGGCATACCATTTAATTTAACTTCATTAAACCAATCTTTGCCCTCAACCCAGCCAGCATCTCTAAGCATTTCATCTATATACAGTTTTCGTGTTGAGTATTCTGTTAGCTCTAATGGTCTTGGAATATAATTTTCTTGATTTTCTATACGTCTTGCTGAGAGCACGGCTTTTAGAGATTCATTCTCTTTACGTAATTTTTCTAAATCTAAATCTTTTTGTGCTATGTTTTGCAATTCTTTTTGCAATTCAGCTTTCATCGCTTCATACTCTGCGCGATTTTTCTTTACCTTTTTAATACGTTCATTGATATATTCTTTATTAAAATCACGTTGTTCATATTTATCTGCATAACAGCAAGAAACAAAGTCCATAAAAATAAAGAGATTCTCTAAACAAAGCATTGCTGCGTCTTTGCCCATTTTCTTATCACCATGTGCAACATTATTGCCACAGCGACGAATATAATTCATTCTCTTTAAGAGATCCTCACCAACAATATTTCTAAATTCTACCGCATTCATTAAGCTTTGCAGATTATCTTGGTATGGTTTTTTTAGTTCTTCTTCAACTGAATACAACCATTTAACAGCAAATTCCATTGCTCTACGGCAATTAATAATACATGCATCAGAGTCTAGAAGGAAAACTTTTTCTGCTGAAATTGCAACACTAGCAAAATCCTTAAACTTCGGTTCTTCTTTCAGATAATCAAAATTAGTCTTCATGCTCACACCCCCAAGATAAATACTTCACATATAACTATTATAAACCTTCTAAAAGCACAAAACACTATATGTTTATAATACAATACACAGTTTATAAATACTATCTTATTTATACAAACCTTGATTTGTCGACTTGTATTACAAATTGTTCAAATTCGATTTGCTTATCGATTGGAGGAATAATAAAGCTTAGTTCACCTAGTATTTTCATAGTTAGATACTTTGTCAGTCCACCAAGAGATTTTTGCTGCAAATAAACCAACTTTTCTTCAAGCTGATTTTGGAACAATCTGTACGACCATTTTTGCTTCAATCCTAATACATAAGTTCTCTGATATGCATTAAACTTTCCTTTATAGTATTTTACATCATATTTCCCTGCAGCATTATTGCCTGCAAGCAACAAAGCTTCCTGATCAAAAGCATACTTATCTATACGAAAGACCTCTTTAGCGCAGGTAAAGAAAGGGTATTTCCCATCTTCAACCATAGCATTTGAATCAATTTTTCCAGTAGTTGTATTGAACACATCATTCCACGGTAAAACAGGGTAGCCTTTATCAAGAAACATCTCGACAAATCGGGCTTTGATTAAATTATCAAAATATTCTAACATCCTACCTCTCATGGAAATTTGTTTGTAAACATTCTCTAATGCAAATATAATTTGAGCTTGTCTATTTATGGACATCTTTGGAATTTTGATTTCTTCTAGCACAGTCCTTCCTATTGCTTTAAATGTACTTCCAGTTCCCATTTCATTCAATTCTTCAGTCTTTCCCTTGAGAACCCAATAAATAAATTGTGGTAACACCATTTTCTCATTAACCGTCAATGCTGCAAGACCACGCCCAATACAACAGTTTTCATCTACATAATTCAGTGCTCCTATTGGTGCTCTTACCGAAATAAGAATATCATTTGGCTTTGCGATTTTTATTGGTTCACTACACCATTTTCTTGCAATAGGATACTTTTCCCCAAAATCAGCATTTCCTTGAAAAAAAGGTAATCCAATTCCTGAATCATTATAACTAATCGATTTTGGAGATTGCCCCATGTTTATTGTGCAAACATCTCTTAACAACTCATATTCCATCTTTTATCTCTCCAAACCCGGATTTGTCAGG
>Ga0256404_1002309_pt1 | contig 42439 bp, 35 predicted proteins | sample RumenRJG_01DNA_FD_185990 | JGI IMG/M metagenome (GOLD analysis project Ga0256404, IMG submission 185990) | Bovine rumen microbial communities from Lethbridge, Alberta, Canada - RJG_01 | ecosystem: Host-associated > Mammals > Digestive system > Stomach > Rumen | place: Canada: Alberta | collected... | reverse complement strand
ACAAATTGCAGCTATGTTGAACATTACCGACACCGCCATTTCCATGAACAGGAATCGACTATACAAGAAAATCTTCCACGAAAAGGGTTCTTCCAAAGACTTCGACGAGTTCATCAAAAATTTCTAAAATCCCCCATTTCATCGGCACAAGTCTTTGGCTGGACTGCACAAAAACTGCACAAATAACCCTTGTGCAGTTTTTGTGCAGTTTTCTTAAATAGCCTTCATTCATTTTTAATTTACCTTTGCAACGCAGTTCTGAATTCAGCAACTAACTGTTAAATCTAAAAAAAAGTAAAAATGAACAAAACAAAGACAATTATTGTAACAGCCATGCTCGCAGTAGCATCGTTCGTACAAGCAAAAGACTACCATGTAGTTATTAAAGGTCCATCAGCGATTAAAAGTGGTCCTAAAACGGAAGTGTTTATTGGTGGGAATTTCCAAAGGGATACTATCAATATAACCCCTGCTGAGGACATTACGGAGATACAGATTTCCATTAAAACCTTTGAAGGAGAAGTCCTTTTCTGTGAAAACATTCCCTTAAATATCCCCGAGAATTTCAGCTTAATTACCCCTCACATGCCTGAAGGCTTTCTTCTTGAAATAAAGGACAACAACGGAGTGGTATACACGGGTATTGAAGAGGACTAATCATTGTATTTTATTTTTTTACATTTTTAAACAATAAATAAACTGTATTATGAAGAAAATTTTTGGCCTATTGAGCTTTTTATTATTTATTGCGTGCATTACATCTTGTTCCCATGATGTAGATAGTGATGACTTTGCAGAAAAGCATATCTTTGAGCACGATAAAACTACAGCAAACATCATGGCATTCCATTCAAAAGCGGCCCTAGAAGATGCTATCAAGAACGGGATTTTTCCAAACACGCGAGCTTCTGGAGAGGTAACAATACCAGATGACTTTGTTTCGCTGATGAATGAAGTCCCCGCTGACGCGGCAATTCTTGATTCTCTTACCGAGGAAGAGAAAGATACCATTTTACAAAATCATCTAACTTATTACGAAGCATTTGATTTGGAAGACCTAATCCCAAATGAGAATCTTGCTGCTTTGTTAAATACTGATTGTGAAATCATATTGGGAGATTCAGTTTTTAGGATAACTGAATACGGAACTTTATGCGCAAACGTGGATAAATTAAATCAACTACGCGACATAGCCGTCAATATTCACAATATTAACATCAATTTCAATGGGATAGATAGACAGAATTTGTCGAATAATGTAAGTATTATTGACACTTATCATGTTGATACAACCACTTATATTAACCCATTCAAACCCGATCAACCTGTAGGAAACGATGATGGAGATGATACTGGAAATGGTCAAGGCGGAGATTCTGGAAATGATTCCAATAATCCCAGCACCTTCATCTATACCCCCTGGACATCTATTAATTTCAATCTGTTCCCAACTTTTTATGCATATAGTCATACTTTCATAGGACATATTTTTGATAATCTCTTTGGAGAAAGGCATACACGACATCATAAATTTTTGAACAACTATCGTGTTAATGGTTCACTGTATAGCTACAATTATGGTTTCTACCACGAAACTGGAACTTATGTGAGCATGCAAAAAAAACGCGGGGGCCTTTTGCGTCCTTTCAACGGTTGGAAATCGCAAAATGCAGATGAAATGTTTATACATGTTGATAGCATCATTATGGAAATGAATATCAATTTCCCTATGCCAATGATAAACGATATTCCTACAAATATGAAAGTAGTTGGAACAAATGACTTTGGATTAGCTGACAAACAAGTAAGTATTTTAGGTTATTATATGTCTGAACAAGACGTTTATAACTTAATGGGAAAGAGCCTTAAAGAGATTCTTAAACAAATAAAAACAGCGACATCGACATCATTACCTTCTAATACAAAGTCATTCCTTATCGTCACACAACAAAAGGTTTACCGTTTTATTTATGATGAGACATATTATACACATGACTCTAATAAATTAAGAAAAGTATATGATTCGGGAGTGTTTTTCTTTATTTCTTCTGAATTTGTGAATTCATTTTGGGGAAAGAGCTTAAGTACTTATTTAAAAGAAGCATTTAAAAATCCTCATTTTTCGCTGAAACGTGGGCAGGTTAAGGTTGCCGGTCGGCTTAATAATGATTGGGGCGGCATGACTATAATAAAATAAAAAATCCAAGATTATGACGGGTGTTTAATGAATATTTCGTATCTTTGTACCCGTCATTTTAAATCGTTCAAAAAATATGAAAGCAAAACTATTGATTACTTTATTAGTATTTACAATGTCTGCTGGCGTAAAATTGAAAGCTCAAACTATCCAGCCCGTGAAAAGACTCGAGATTGAGGCAAAGGTAGGCGCAACATTCCCCGTTGACAAGTTTGTGGGAAGCAAGAAGCTGGGACCCCAATTCGGTTTGGAGGGCAGGTGGAATTTCGACAAGCCTTTCGACGTTGGGTTGGAAGTCTACATGGGCAGTGCTATCCGTGACTATGAGGGGCACACGCTGAGCAACCGTATTTTCTCTTTTCTGTCTATTTATGGCGACTACAATTTCAACCGCGGAAGCAAAGTGGCACCCTTTGTGGGCGTTGGCATCGGCGATGTGAAATGCGACGTTATTCAGGGAAGCGAGGGCCGCGAAGGTATGTCGCTGATGGTAGTTCCTCGCGTAGGCGTCGAGCTATGGAACCACCTCAGGCTGACAGCCGACCTGCGACTGGCTAGGAAGGGCTACAACACTGTAGGCATCAGCATTGGCTATGCTTTTGGTGGAGGAAGAAAGTAGCACGAAAACACGATGCCGACGATAATAACACAAGACTCTCCGTGTGTGACCTCTACGAGGTCTTCCGTAACCAGCATCAGTTCATTGAATAGCAAATAACCTAAAAGATGTACAAATATCGTGATCATGAAACCCATTTGATGCATGCTGCAGTGTGGTCGGGAATGGCTATCGTGTTGACACTCCTCGGGGCTGTAGCATGGGGAATCATCAACTGGGGCAATCTGCCCAGTCCTCAAGAGTCAGCAACAGCCTTTGGCGTCTTGCTGGGCATAGGCTGGCTGATCATCCTCTGGCAGTGGTGGACGGATGTCTATATCGATGAAGATATGGACTGAGGATGCAAATAATAAACATTAACTTCCGTTAACTCTCTGAAAATGGGCAATTCCGAACAACAATCAGAATTGCCCACTATATTTGGACACTATGTAACCTAGAAGAGTTGCACCAGCTGCACCGCCGACACCTTGCCCACCCCCAGCCCTTCCCCAAGGGAGGGGAGAGGGAGAGAGGCTCTCGTTTTTGGTCGTAACTCTATCCTTTACGCTCCAAAACTCTATGCTTTACGAGTGATAACCCATAGCTTTTCAAACGACAATCCTATGCATGTCTATCAGCGGTGCAACACAGGAATGAAAAATCAAAAAAGTAGCAGATGGAAATAGAAAAAAATACCTTTGCGCCAATGATGCTATGGCGCAAAGGTACTATGTTAACATTATATTTGTATGGATAATATCGAAAAAGATATTAGCCTGCTCCCAACAACAAAGTCTAGAACACGAAGCCGAGGTTGATGAAGAAGTTGGCCTTCTTGGTAATGTTGCAATAGCTCAGCGTTGCACCCAGCGGACCGAACATCGTGTTGTAGTAATAGCCGGCAGAGAAGCCCAGCATGGTTCTGTAGTCGAGCAAGTTCTTCAGCTCATCGGCATTCTGTCCTGCGGCAACGCGCAAGAGCACGATGTTGTTCTGCGTGAGGTTCACCTGTCCTTGCAACTGCGCAGCCACGAGTTTGTCCCATGCCATCTCGACGTGTCCGATTCCTGCGAAGGGTATCTGTTGTTCAAAGTAGTGGCCGAACCACTCTCCACCAATCATATTGCTGATGATGAGCGGCGGGTTCTTTCCAAAGAGCATGCGCCCATAGAGCATGGGCTGGAATGAGAGGTATTTGTTGACAGCAAACGACATGCGCCACATGCCATAGAGCTCGCTGATGCCCGTGTGGTCGTTCAGGGAGTAGAAGTTATCGGTGTAATAGGTGAACCGTGCCATGAACTTCGCTCCTCGCCTGGGGAAGTACCACTCGTCCTCGCCATTGTAGTTGACCGTAGCGTAATAGTTGAAGAAGTGCTTGCTTTTGGGCATACTGATCTGGTGCTCCGGCAGGTCGTCGACAAGCAGGGTGCTATAGGTGTAGTAGTTCCACTCGGCACCGATGCTCACATCGAAGTTTCGCACCATGAAATTAAGAGGAGCCGCCTTGAAGGAATGATGGTTATAAGTGACGTTATAGCTCTTCGAACCATACTCATAGATGTTCACATCGTTGTGACGGAAGGCGTAGGACACCGTGGGACGCAGGAAGCTGGCGGGGTGGAAGCTCCAGTCGGCTTTTGCCATGATGCGCTTGCCGAGTCGGAGTGTGAAGTCGAGCTCCATCGGCATCTTTGCACGGAACGGCAGGGCGGCATTGGCCTGCAGAGCCACCATCTCTTCGTTATCGAAGCGTAAGCCGACACTCACCTGATTGGTTTTCTTCTCACCTCCCACGAAGCTGATTCTTGCTGCTGAGGTGCCATCGGGCTGCAGGATGGCATTGTTCTCGATGCGGCAGTCGGCAGACTTATAGAAGAGGTCGAGTCGCATGGCAGTGGTGATGAGGTCGGTGCGATAGGTATCGATGCTATCGCCTTCCTTGAGGTGGAACTTCGTGCGGATGAACAACTCATCGCCAGTATTCATGTTTTCAAATCGCAGCTGTCCGATCTTAAACGACGTGGGCGGCACGATTGGTTGCCGACGTATTTGGATGCGGGGCATGGGCATGATCATTGTTGCCTCTTTCAGCTTGTTAGACAGGGCCACGAGTTCGTCCCAATGCTTCATGGCCGCCTCCTCGCCTCTGCGGATGAGTGTGTCGATAGCTGCATGATTGAAGGATGCCGAGCCATAACCGGTGGTGTTCACACGGATGGGAATATCGGTGATGGCGAGATTGTCGTCGTACTTGTTCTTACAGTTCACGTCGACAATCTGCGAGAGCACCGCTGCCGTTGAGCCAATATCGTCGGCCGTCTTGGGCTTGGCCTGCACCGTCACGCCGATGATGAAGTCGGCTCCCATCTGTTTGGCGATATCGGCAGGGAAGTTGTTGCGCAAACCACCATCGACGAGCAATTTGTCGCCCATGCGCACGGGCGAGAAGGCACCGGGAATGGACATACTGGCTCGCATGGCCGTGCTGAGCACACCGCTATGGAAGACGTACTCCGTGTTGTCGACGATGTTTGTTGCCACACAGGCGAAGGGAATGGGCAGTTTGTTGAAGTCGATGGAGTCGTTGTAGGGTGCCGTCAGCGCGTTGAACAACGTGCGGATGTTCTTTCCGATGATCACACCACCTTCCGAATCCAGCGATTTCTTCCCCAGGTTCAAGCTCGTGGAGATGACGTAAGTGTTCTTCTTCTCACGTTCCAGAAGACTCTGATGACTCAGGTCGTCCTTGTCGGAGAGCACATACGCCCAGTCCTGTACCCTCACCATGGAATCGAGGCTGGCGGTGGTGTTGCCGCAGGCATAGAGTCCGCCGATGATGCTACCCATACTGGTACCCGTCACGATGTCGATGGGTATGCCAGCCCGTTCGATGACCTTCAGCGCACCAATGTGAGCCATACCTTTCGCACCGCCGCCGCTGAGCACGACAGCCACACGCGGCCTTGGCTGAAATGGTGCCTTTGATATCTCTTGTCCGCTGGTCTTCAACGCATGTCCCATGCAGAGACATGTCATCATGATCAATGCTGTTTTCTTCATATTGTTTCCTATTTTATTCTTTCACTTGTAGTTGCTTGCGATATCGGAGCAGCTCGCGCATAAGCTTGCGGGTGATGCGCTCGGTGCCGGGCTGCCCGTAGATGTTGTTGAGCTCGTGGGGATCGGCCTGCAGGTCGTAGAGCTCGTAGTAGTCGATGTCGGGGTCGTTGGTGATATATCCCGACTGTGCCATCCCCTTATAGCTGTTGTTCTCACGCGTGCCAGCCTGCTGTTGGTACTTGTTCTCCTGCAGGGCACGTTCGCCGCCATGACCATAGAAGTGGATAAGCTTATAGCGGTCGGTGCGAACGCCGTCATGCTTGCGTGCCAGGTGCCAGGCGGGATAGTCGTAGTAGTGGTAGTAGAGCGACTTGCGCAGGCGCTTCTTTCCCTTGAACAATGCGCGCAAGGAGTGGCCCGTCATCTGCTTCGGCTGCTGCACACCGGCATAGTCGAGGAAGGTGGGCGCGTAGTCGATGTTCTGCACCATCGCCGTGCTGACGGTGCCTGCGGGAATATCGCGTGGATAGCGCATGACGAGTGGCGTGCGCAGGCTCTCCTCATACATGAATCGCTTGTCGAACCAGCCGTGCTCGCCCAAGTAAAAACCTTGGTCGGAGGCATAGACGACGATGGTGTTCTCTGTCAGGCCGTGTTCGTCGAGGTAGCGCAGCAGGCGACCTACGTTCTCGTCGATGCTATGGATGACGGAGAGGTAGTCGCGCAGATAAGTCTGGTACTTCCACTCCACCAGCGCACGGCCGGTGAGGCTGTCGCGCTGGAAGCGGTCGTAGCGGTCGCCGAAGTATTGCTCGTAGGCCTTTCGCTCATCGGCATTCAGGCGGCCGTATTCAGCAATGGTCCGGCGGAAGCGGTCAACAGGGCGTCCCAGCGAGTCTACCTTCAAGTCGAGGGCCAGTTCCATGTCCTTATCAATCGACATCTTCTGCGTGTGGGCAGCCGAGCCACGGGTGGAGTAGTCGTCCCACATGGTCTCGGGCAGGGGGAACTCGGTGTTGTCGTACATGCCCAGATACTTCACGTCGGGGAACCAGCTGCGATGAGGAGCCTTGTGGTGAACGAGCAGGCAGAACGGCTTCGATGCGTCACGATGGTCGAGGAAGTCAATGGCGTGGTCGGTGATGAGATCGGTGGCATAGCCTTCCTCACGGATATACTTCCCGCCAGAGGTCGGACTCTTGAACTCCGGATTCCAGTAGGAGCCTTGGTCGTAGAGCACATGATAACTGTCGAAGCCCTTCGGCTCGCACATGAGGTGCCATTTGCCAATCATGCACGTCTGGTAACCCGCCTGCTGTAGCAGTTCAGAGAAGAAGGTGCGCGTAGAGTCGATGCCCTCGAGCAGCATCTGCTGTCCGTTCTGATGGCTGTAGAGACCCGTGATGAGGCAGGCGCGCGAGGGCGACGACAGCGAGTTTTCGACAAACGACTCGTCGAAGCGCACGCCCTCGCAGGCAATGCGGTCGATGTTAGGCGTAGGGGCGAGCCGACCTATAGCATGTCCGTAGGCCGAGATGGCCTGGTAGGCATGGTCGTCGCTCATGATGTAGATGATGTTGGGTCTCTGCGAGCCGGCGCGTCCCTTTTGCGACGCCGGTTGTGCAGCCACGTCGGGCAGGGTGTTCGCGGCGGCGAGCGCCAACAGCGGGAGTACTTTCTTTGCCATATGGTGGAGTGTCCAGTTTATTGAATTGTCTCAGATATTCACGATGAGTTGGCCGTTCTATTCGAAGCTGACATAGGGACGTAGTCGGGCAATCACGTCAGCGGGGAACTCGGGTAGCATCTTCAGGTCGTCGAGACTGTGCAGAGGGCCTTTCAGTCGCCGATAGTCGCAAATGGCACGAGCCTGATAGAAGTTAAGATACGGGTGCTGACGAAGCTTCGACAGCGAGAGTGTGTTGACATTCAGCTTGTGAATGTTGCCTCCGGCCACCTGGAAATAAGGCAGCGCATCTTCGGGAAAGCCCTCTATCTCGAGCAACTGTTCAGCAGAGACATAGCCGCCCAGCTGTTTGCCATAGGAGGCGATGCGGCGGGCGTAATAGCTGCCGATGCCCGGCACCTGCTTCAAGGCGGTAGTGTCGGCAAGGTTCAAGTCGACGTGCTCGCCAGCCTTTAGCTTCACAGGGTAGCCGACGCGAGACGGTGCCGTCGCATCGTTCTTATCTGCTGCTACTGTTTGGCCATCGACAGACGACGCCACTTCCTTTCCTGCCGACGAAGCATAGAAGCCACTCTTGCCTCGAGGCCCTACCAGTTCGGCTGCAGGCCGATAGTCGGCAGAGATGCGGATGTAGGGCAGCAGCTCACGGTATTGCTTCTGCGTGAGTCCATAGAGGCGGGCAAAGTCGCTGGGCTCGCGGAACACCCCTCCCTTGCTCCTGTAGCGATAGATGCTACGCACCTGCCAGGGCTGCAAGCCCAACCGAAGCAACTGGGTGCTATCGGCAGTGTTGGGATCGAAGGTGAAGCGCTCTGCCTCCTGCACAGGAACGGCATAGTAGGACTGGTCCTTCGCCTGCTGAGAGGCATGTGGGTCTTGGTTGCCAGTGGTCCTCTCCTCGCTCATGAGTTGTGAAGATGCAGCCGACAAGTCGTCATCTCCCCCGAAGAAGAAGACGAAGCCGAGATACAACAATATCATCGCCAGCACTCCGATGAATGCTATGCGATCGCTCTTGTTGATGTAGAAGATTTCTCGGAACGTCATGGGAGAGGTTGAGAGGTTGAGAGGTTTAGAAGTTCTTTCTCCGCTTCGCTACGAAAGCGCCGCTTCGCGTCGAGCGGAGACGTTGAGATGTTGAGATGTTGAGAGGTTGAGATTCCTCGCAAAGCGGCTACTGCTGATCAAGAATCTGCAGGGCTCGCTGCACGATGTGGTTTTGCTCGTTGATGATGGCGAAATACTCGTTCATATCCCACAGGTCGCGGGCGATGAGCGCCTTCAGCTGCGTGCGCAACATGGGAAGCGTCTGCTGCAACTCTTCATCGTTCTTGGGTTTCACTTTCTGCTTCTCGGCCTCAGCGACTATATCGTCGACTACCTCTTGCGGCACGTTGAAGCCTGCACGGAAGTCCTCAAACGAAGCATATTGCTTGCTGAGCTGGCGGCGGTTCTTGTCGATGTACTTCAAGCTGGTGTTGATGATGACGCCCTTCGCAGCGAGCTGACGGTGGAAGAGTGTATACTGCGTCGTGTCGAGAGGTACGAAGAAATCGGGCATGATGCCACCGCCGCCATAGACGGTGCGATGAAGTCGCAATGTCTCGTAACGCAGCGAGTCGGAGAAGTGAATGCTGTCCTGGGAATAGAGTTCGCCATGTTTGAATCGCTTCTCGATGTCTTCCTCGTAGTCGCGCTTTTCACCCTTCACGTAAGGCTTCTGAATGCAACGGCCAGAAGGGGTGAAATAGTGGGCAACGGTGAGGCGAATCATCGAACCGTCGGGGAACTCGATGGGTCGCTGCACAAGGCCTTTGCCAAACGTGCGGCGGCCAACGACCTGTCCGCGGTCCTGATCCTGCAGCGCGCCGGTGACAATCTCGGCAGCCGATGCGGAATATTCATTGACGAGTACGACGATGCGACAGCCGGTACGAAGATGACCGTCGCCCGTTGCGCGGAAGTCCTGGCGCGGCACGGAACGTCCCTCGGTATAGACGATGATATCATCTTTCTGCAGGAACTCGTTGGCAATCTGGGCTGCTGCCTGCAAGTAGCCACCGCCATTGTCCTGCAAGTCGAGGACGAGAGACTCGAGCGCTCCTTGGTTCCTCAGCTTCTGCAAGGCCTCCATGAACTCTTCGTAGGTGGTGGCACCAAACGAACCGATGCGGATGTAGCCCACACCAGGCTTGATCATATAGGCTGCGTCGAGGGTGTGAACGGGAATCTTGTCGCGTGTCACCGTGAACGACAACACGTCACCGATACCGCGGCGCACCACGCCAAGCCTTACCTTCGAACCCTTCTTGCCACGCAGGCGCTTCATGATGTCCTCCTTCGACATCTTCACACCAGCGATGGCGGTATCGTTGACGCTAATGATGCGATCACCTGCCAAGATTCCTACCTTCTCGGACGGACCGTTCAGCGTAGGCTGAATGACAAGCAGCGTGTCTTCAACCATGTTAAACTGCACGCCAATGCCTTCAAACGAACCCTGCAGGGGCTCGTTCATCGCCTTGGTTTCCTTAGCGGTGCTATAGGCAGAATGGGGGTCGAGCTTCTCTATCATGCCGCGAATGGCATCCTCGACAAGCTTGTTTTCGTCGACAGAATCAACATACAGATTCGTAATCGCCATCTCCGCCACCTGCAACTTCCTAATCGGCGAGTCGTTGCCGAAGTTGAGGTGGAACTGCGAACAGACGTTCATGCAGCTGCACAACAAAATGAAGACAAATATAGACTTTTTCATCATTCTACTATTAATTATTTATTTGACATACAGAACCGTTTTTAGAGACATACGGGACTGAAGATTTTTTAGACATACACGACATACGAACTTTTTTAAAGACATACAGGACATACGAACGGATGTTTTTAAGACATACAAGACATATGGACAGAAGTTTTAAAAGATGTGGGAGATGCTTTATATATTAGTATGGGGTGAATGTTTGGGGCGGTAAATTCGGAACTTACGTTTGAATTCTATCTTTTGAGAGCCGAAGTTGATGAGGAGGCCATCGTCGATTCCTGTTGCAGTAAGGTAGTTGACGAGTTGTACCTCATGGACCTTCTGCAATGCCTCCACCGCTTTTAATTCCAGAACTAGTCGCTTCTCGACGATGATATCAGCTTTGTAGTCACCGACGCTAATGCCATCATAAAGAACGCTGAACGGCACTTCCGCTTCACATTCGATTCCATGCTTCCTGATTTCTATCAGTAGTGCGTTCCTATACACCTTTTCTTCATATCCTGGTACCAACTGCTTCCTCACGTTCATGGCATAATCCATCACGTTTGTAATCAGTTCTTCTATATCTATCATCTTACGTTTCTTTTATCAAAGCCCAGATTATCATTTTATCTGAAACCTTATGTCCGTCTGTCCCTTATGTCTTAAATCCTATGTTCGTCTGTCCAGTATGTCTCAAAAACACTCGTTCGTCTGTCCAGTATGTCTCAAGACATCTGTTACATCTGTTCTTCCGGCAGGTCCTCTTCGATGACGAGGTTGTCGATGATGAAGTTTTGGCGCTCGGGGGTGTTCTTGCCCATGTAGTACTCCAGTAGCTTCTGTACCTGGTCGGTCTTGTGGAGTGTCACCTGCTCGAGGCGTATGTCGGGTCCGATGAAGCCCGAGAACTCGTCGGGTGAGATCTCGCCGAGTCCTTTGAAGCGGGTGATCTCGGGATCGGGCCCCAGTTCCTGGATGGCCGTCACGCGTTCTTCCTCGCTATAGCAGTAGCGTACGACGAAGTCCGACTTCTTCAGGTTCGGGTTCTTCTCCTGCTGCTCGGCCAGCTTCTGGTCTTCAGCTTCGAGCACCTCCTTATTCTTGATCTTCGTTCGACGGTTGCGCACGCGGAACAGCGGCGTCTGCAAGACGTAGACATGTCCTTTCTTGATGAGTTCCGGGAAGAACTGCAGGAAGAATGTGATGATGAGCAACCGGATGTGCATGCCGTCGACATCGGCATCGGTGGCCACAATCACCTTGTTATAGCGCAGCGAGTCGAGGCCGTCCTCAATGTCGAGAGCCGCCTGCAGAAGGTTGAACTCCTCGTTCTCATAGACCACCTTCTTCGTCAGGCCATAGGTGTTCAGCGGTTTTCCTCTTAATGAGAACACAGCCTGCGTGTTCACATCACGACTCTTCGTAATCGATCCGCTGGCGGAGTCGCCCTCGGTGATGAAAATCGATGACTCTTCCTTTCGTGAGTCCTTCACGTCGCTATAGTGAATGCGACAGTCGCGCAGCTTACGGTTGTGCAAGTTCGCCTTCTTTGCACGCTCACGTGCCAGCTTCGTCACGCCTGCCATCGCCTTGCGCTCACGCTCGCTTTCCTTCACCTTGTTCTCAATGGCCTCTGCCACTTCGCTATGTATATGCAGATAGTTGTCGACCTGCGTCTTGATGAAGTCGCCCACGTATTTGTTGATGGTCTCCCCACCCGGTGCCATCTGCGTAGAGCCCAGCTTAATCTTCGTCTGGCTCTCGAACATCGGCTCCTCCACGTTGATGGCGATGGCGGCGACGATACCATTTCGGATGTCGCCATACTCGTATTTGCCGAAGAACTCCTTGATGGTGCGGGCAATGTGCTCCTTGAAAGCACTCTGGTGGGTGCCGCCCTGGATGGTGTGCTGACCGTTGACGAACGAATAGTACTCCTCACCATACTGGTTGGCATGCGTCAGCGCAATCTCGATGTCCTCGCCTTGCAGGTGGATAACGGGATAGAGCGGGTCGTTGGTCATGCGATCCTTCAGCAGATCCTCCAGACCATTGCGCGAAAGGATGCGGCGACCGTTGTACATAATGGTCAGACCGGAGTTCAGATAGGTGTAGTTGCGAAGCATGTTTTCCACGATATCGTCGTGGAAAGAGTAGTTCTTAAACAGCGTGTTGTCGGGTTCGAAGAAGATGTAGGTGCCCGTCTCGTCCTGCGTGGGCTGCGTCTTGTCGCTCTTCAAAATGCCCCGTTCGAAAATGGCCGTTCTTACCTGTCCGTCACGATAGGAGCGCACCTCGAAGCGCGAGCTCAGGAAGTTCACCGCCTTGATGCCCACGCCGTTCATGCCCACCGACTTCTTGAACGCCTTCGAGTCGTACTTACCACCCGTGTTGAGCTGGCTCACGGCTTCCACAAGCTTTCCTTGTGGAATGCCGCGACCGTAGTCGCGAACGGAGACGCGCAGGTGGTCGTCGATGTCGATCTCGATGCGCTTGCCGGCATTCATGCGGAACTCGTCGATGGAGTTGTCGATGGTCTCCTTCAGCAGCACATAGATGCCATCCTCGGCATGCGATCCGTCGTCGAGGCGACCGATATACATACCGGGGCGAGTGCGAATATGGTCTACGTCAGAGAGATGGCGAATCTCGTCATCTCCATATTTTACATCTGTAGGGTTATCGATAATGGTTTTGTTTTCTTCTGCCATTTGATTACTTCACTTTTTACAATGCTTTTTTATAGCAGCGGCGGCGCTTGTGGTTCTCGGTGTTGAAATAGCTCCACTGGCTCTGCACATGCTCGTTCGACTCCATTTCCACCTGGCTCTCGCCCCACTCTATTCCATACTTGTTGTACCAGGGAATGAGATGGTAGAACATCAGGGCGTTCACGCCCTTCGAACGGTATTCTGGCAGCACGCCGATCATCTCGAGGTCTACGATATTGGTCTTGTGGAACTTCAGCGCACGCAGCAGATGCCACCAGCCGAAAGGCCACAGGCGGCCGCGCCAACACTTCTGCAACGCCTTCGACAGCGAAGGAATCGTGATGCCCACGCCCACGAGCTTATGCTCATCCGTCGACCAGTCTTCAGCCACAGGGATGAGATTCAGGTCGGCCAGCGGCAGATACATGTCGACATACTGTTCTATCTGCTTGTCGGAGAGGCGCGAGAAGCCGTACAAGTCCTTGAATGTGTCGTTGATCAGACCGAAGATCTTCTTGCCCATGCCGCCTTCGAAGATTTCCTTCTTCGTCAGCGTGCGCACACGCAGATTGTAGCGCTTCATAATCATCTCCGAGATCTTCACCATCTTCTCAGGCACTTGCTCGGGCACGTATATCTTGAACTCCACGTAGTCGTTGTCCTTTTCCCAACCGCCGAGGCGCTCCATGTGCTCGGGGTAGTAGGGGTAGTTGTAGATGGTGGCCATCGTGCCCAGCTGGTCGAAGCCAAACGTGAGCATACCTTCCGGGTCGAAGTCGGTGAAGCCTAACGGACCAATCACCTCCGTCATGCCTTTCTCGCGGCCGAAGTCCTCAACGGCTTTCAGCAAAGCGCCGCTCACCTCGATATCGTCGATGAAGTCAATCCAGCCGAAGCGCACGCTCTTCCGCTCCCATTTCTCGTTGGCACGGTGGTTAATGATGGCGGCCACGCGGCCCGCCAGCTTTCCATCCTTGTAAGCCAGATAATACTCTGCCTCGCAGAACTCAAAAGCAGCGTTCCGGTCCTTGCTCAGCGTGTTCAAATCATCACTATAAAGGGTCGGTGCATCATAGGCATTACCCTTGTATAGATCATAATGAAACTCAATGAATGTCTTCAGGTCTTTCTTCGTAGTAACCTTTTTAATCTCTATCTGTGGCATATCTTCTGATAATTTTTGCAAAGTTACTAAAAAGTAAGCGAAATGCAAAGCAAAAACAAAAGTTTTTGTTTTTTTTCGCGCTTGGCAACGAAGGCCAAAGGCCTGCCTGTGTTTTGCCGCACTTTCAGCGCTCTTTTGTGCCTTTTCCCATCTCTTTCCCCATTTTTATTGATAAAAACCTCGAAAATATTTGTAAATTTAAATGAGAAATGTTAAATTTGCATCGGAAATATACTCTAAACAATAAAAACCAATTGAAACGTATGAAAAAACTACTGACAATCGTTGTTGTGGCAATGTTGTCATTCGCCACAGCCAATGCACAAGAGTGCAAGGGCAAGCTGAAATCGTGGTCGTTTGTTGAGGCACAGGGAGGCCTGCAGTTCACTTCCACCGATGCCCCCATCGACAAGTTGCTCACCCCGACCGTAGGACTGTCGTTCGGTCACTACTTCTTCCCAGCAGTGGGACTCCGCCTGCATGCCAACGCCTGGCAGGCCAAGAGCGGTTTCGACCAGCTCGACCAGTACTACAAGTGGAACTATGTCACCACCGATGCCGACCTGCTCGTCAACCTCACCAACCTCTTCTCGAAGTCGCCGAAGCATGCGCTGAACGTCATCCTCGTAGGTGGATTCGGACTGAACTACGCGTGGGACAACGATGAATTCAAGGCCATCGAAGCCGCCAAGACCCTGAACACCGAGCTGGCTTGGGACAAGAACCGCATGTCGCACAACATCCGTGCAGGTCTGCGTCTTGAGACCGACGTCACGAAGCCCATCGGCCTGTCGCTCGAGGTTGATGCCAACAGCCTCTCCGACCGCTTCAACTCGAAGATGAACAACGCCGACGACTGGATGTTCACCGCTATGCTCGGTCTGAGCTTCCGCTTCGGCTATAAGTATAAGCATTGCGAGAAGAAGGCTGAACCCGTGGTAGTGCCCGAGCCCGTGCCCGTTGTAGAGCCGGAACCCAAACCCGAGCCCAAGCCCGTAGTGGTGGAGAAGAAGCCCGAGCCAAAGGTTATCACCGTGAAGGAACAGCTCCACGAGGAAATCTTCTACGTCATCTGCAAGAGCGATCCCGAGGTCGGCAAGCGTCAGATGCAGAAGGTTGCCGACTTCATGAAGCGCAACCCGAACGCAAAGGTATCCGTTGTTGGCTATGCTGACAAGGGCACCGGCAATCCCAAGCTGAACATCGGCTACTCGAAGCAGCGTGCTGAGAAGTGCAAGGCTGAGCTCGTTGATGTCTACGGCTGCGACGCCTCACGCATCAGCGTCGACTACAAGGGCGACACCGTACAGCCGTTCGACGAGAACGACAAGAACCGTTGCGTCATCATCGACGGCGATGGCTCGCACGAAGAAACGAAGTACGAGTAATCACACTCACACCAACTACGAGGGGCAGACACCAAGTCTGTCCCTCTTTTTTATGGTAATTAAACTCTTTTGAGATAATCCGCTTTGCGGGCTTTCAAAAACACAAGAAAACAAAAAACAACATAAGAAAACAACTAGATTATATTTGCCGTGTAAAAGCATTGCTCCCAGAGTCCCAAAGCATTGAGTTTAGACGCTCAAAGCATTGAGTTTAGAGCCCAAGAGCATTGCTTTCAGAGTCCAAGAGCATTGAGTTTGGAGCCCAAGAGCATTGAGTTTAGAACCCCAAAGCATTGCTCCTGAGGTCACAGAGCATTACTCCCGTGGTTACAGAGCATTACTCTTTATGGTACAGAGCATAGCGAATGATTTTTTAACCCAATTCGGTCCTTAAACGATTGAAATGTAGGGACGCTTACAACGTGAACACGCCAAGCTGATTGAGGAAGATGGCAGCGATGGCGACAGGACAGATGAAGCGGATGAGGAAAAGGAAGATGGTGAAAAGACGAGAGCGAGTCCAGATGGTGCCTCCGTTGGTGAACTCGTCGCGAATGAGTTTTTTCGGCACAAACCACCCAAGGAACAGGCAGGTGAGGAAGCCGCCTATGGGCAGGAAGATCTGACCTGTGACGAAGTCGAAGACATCGAAAAGGGGACGTCCGAAAAGGGTGATGCCATCCACGGCACCGAGCGACAGCGAGCAGAAGGCTCCAATGATGCTGCAGAACACGGTGACAACAAGGGCTGCATGGTTGCGCTTGAGGCGGAACTCCTCATGGAAGAAAGCCGTTGAGACCTCGTGGAGGGAGATGAGCGACGTCAGGGCTGCCAGCGAGAGCAGAGCATAGAAAAACAGGGCGACGACATATCCCACAATGGGCATGGCGGAGAACGCCTGATTGAAGACATTCGGAAGGGTGATGAACACCAGCGATGCACCACTGTCGGGGCTCACACCCACGGAGAAGGCGGCGGGGAAGATCATCAGACCGGCAAGAATAGCAATGAACGAGTCGACGAACGAGATCTGCACGGCGGAGGTGAGCAGGTTGGTCTTCTTGCTGTAGTAGCTGGCATAGGTGGCGAGGCAGCCCATGCCAATGCTAAGCGAATAGAATGACTGGCCGAGGGCTCCGAGGAACACGCCGGAATCGACCCGCGAAAAATCGGGCTTGAACAAGAAGCGAATGCCTTCGGATGCTCCTGGCAGCATGCACGATGCCACGACGATGACGAGCAACAGGATGAAAAGTGTGGGCATGAGTAGCTTCGACGCACGCTCGATGCCTCCACGCACACCCCGACAGATGACGAAATGGGTGATGAAGAGGATGGCAACGGTCCAGAAGATGGGACGCAACGGCGACGTCGAGAACTCAGTGAAATAGGTGGTCACGTAGTTGGCATCGCCTTTCAGCTCCCCAGTTGCCGAGGCATAGATGTACTGCAGGCACCAACCGCTGACAACAGCGTAGTAGCTGGTGATGAGGAAGCCGGTGGTAATGCCAAGAAAGCCAATGAACTTCGGGAAGAGCAGGCGCCAGCGACTAGGTGCTTCGCCGTCAGCAGCTGACGACTCGGCCACCTTTGCATAGACACGACTGGTGTTAGCTGCACCATGACGGCCGATGATGAACTCACTCAGCATGCAGGGAATGCCGAGCAGCAGCACGCAGCCCAGGTAGATAAGGATGAAGGCTGCACCGCCATTCTGACCGGTCATATAGGGGAATCGCCATACATTGCCCAGTCCGACAGCCGATCCTGCCGTTGCAAGAATGATGCCCAGTTTGCTTCCGAAGTTCGCTCTTTCCGTTGTATGTGACATAATAGTTTTCTAATGAAAATTGGTTTGAGACTGCAAAATTATAAATAATTTATCAGAAATAAGAAAGAAATGTAAGTAAAACCAATATTTTTCATCGCTCAGCAACGTTAGGAGACGCTTTCGTAGTGAAACGGAGAAAGAACTTTGGCATTCGTCGAAGTTTCTTTCGTTCGGAAATGAAAGAGAAAATTCGATTTTCTTTTTGCATTTTCTTTACTTATTCGTAATTTTGCAGCCATGAAGCAACTGACGACCTTGATTCGACAGTATCCGCTGTCGACAACGCTGATCATCCTGATATGGATATTATGCCTGACACCTTGGATTCCAGAAACCCCGCTGAATGATGTAAGCCTCATCGACAAGTGGACACATCTAGTAATGTACGGTGTGCTGACCGCTACCATTTGGTGGGAGGGCAGGCATCGAAGGAATACAAAAAATGCCAAAAGGTGGTACCTTCTGGCATTTCTGGGGCCCGTCGCCATGGGCGGACTCGTTGAGTTGGCACAAGCATATCTGACTGCCGGTCACCGCAGCGGCGACTGGCTGGACTTCGTGGCTAACTCGCTGGGAGTGTGTCTGGGCACGATAGTTGGCTACTCCTGCTCAATGGTGTCGCGCCACAGGCAGAAGGGATAACGCAACATGTGTTTGTTGTAGAAGCGGCGGTCGCCAGTGACCTCGCGACCAATGAAGTCGGGCTTCGTGAACGGTTCGTCGGCACTACCTAGCTCCACCTCCGCCATGACGAGGCCATCGTTGTCGCCGTGGAACTCATCTACCTCGAAGGTGTGGCGCCCATCGGGACTCTTCACCAGATAGCGGTGCTTGTCGATGAGTCCACCCCGGCAGAGTTGCAGCAGGTGCTTGGCCTCATCGATGGTGATTTCCTTTTCAAACTCGTAGCGTGAAAGACCGCCGTCCTGCGACTTTCCCTTGATGGTAAGGAATGCAGTTCCAACCTCTTGTTCCTCGCTCAACCTTATGCGCACCGTAACTCCATCGGCAGGAATGTATCCCTGCCGGATATGCTTACAAGAAAAGGCGGCGCTTCGATAAGCTCCGCCTTTCCTGACCAGGAACTTGCGTTCAATCTCCAGTCCACTCATCTTTACATTCCAAAGATAGTCCAAATGGCATAGAGTACACCTAACGCAATCAGGACACCGATGATCCACATGACGACCTTCTTGCCTGATTCTTCCTGCTTCTTCGCATAAGCCTGACGCTTTGCATTGTTCTTTTTGCTCATAGTTGTAACCTCCCCCGACCCCTCCGAAGGAGGGGAGGGCCTGCCGGTTTGTGGGGAGTGGCAGGCGGTTGGTTGTTATTTATGTTTCTTGTTTCAAATTCTAAGTCTCTATTGGTTCAAGGGTACCATTTTGTGGCCGCGTCTCCCTCTCCTTGGAGAGGGCTGGGGTGAGGTCTTCTATTCGTCGGTGACGGGGAATTCCATCAGGTAGGCCTTGATGAACCCATCGATTTTTCCATTCATCACACTATCAACGTCGCGCGTCTCATAGTTGGTGCGATGGTCTTTCACACGCTTGTCGTCGAAGACGTAAGAGCGTATCTGCGAACCCCATTCAATCTTCTTCTTTCCTGCCTCGATTTTTGCCTGTGCCTCGAGCCGCTTCTTCATGGCGCGATCGTAGAGTTGCGAGCGCAACAGCGTGAGAGCACGCTCCTTGTTCTTCGGCTGGTCGCGCGTCTCGGTGTTCTCAATGAGGATTTCCTCATCCTCGCCTGTGTCGGGATCGGTATACCAATAGCGCAGACGCACACCCGACTCCACCTTATTAACGTTCTGTCCACCGGCACCCGAGGAACGGAACGTGTCCCACGAGAGCTTGGCAGGGTCTACATAGACCTCGATGGTATCGTCGACAAGTGGCGTGACGAAGACCGAGGCAAAAGAGGTCATGCGCTTGCCTTGGGCATTGAACGGCGATACACGCACCAGACGATGCACGCCATTCTCTGACTTCAGGAAGCCATAGGCCATCTCACCACCTTCAATCTCCATGGTGACACTCTTAATGCCAGCTTCATCGCCTTCCTGCAGGTTGGAGATGGTGACCTTATGACCATGAGCCTCAGCCCAGCGCATATACATTCGCATGAGCATCTGCGCCCAGTCCTGGCTCTCGGTACCACCGGCACCAGAGTTGATCTTCAGCACGCAGTCCATGGGATCTTCCTTCTGACGCAGCATGTTCTTCAGCTCGAGGTCTTCAATGAGCTTCAAGGCATGCTGGTAGTCGGCATCGACCTCCTCTTCCGTGACCATTTCGTCGTGATAGAAGTCGAAGGCCAGCTGCAGCTCGTCGGCAGCTGTGCGCACAGCCTTATAGTCATTCAGCCATTTCTCGATGCCCTTCACCTTTTTCATCTGCTCCTGTGCCCGCTTCACATCGTCCCAGAAGTCGGGAGCCTGCGTGCGCAGCTGCTCCTCCTCGAACTCTATCTGTTTCTGCGGGATGTTCAAGTAGTGGTGCAGTTTCTCGGTACGATCGAGAATATCTTTCAGCTGTTCTTGAGTAATCATTTCCTAAGCGTTTTCCTCGTACATCTTATCAATGAGTTCCTTGTAGTTCTTGTAGATGACGGGGCGTTTCATCTTGAGCGTGTTCGTGAGCTCACCACTCTCCATGGAGAAGTGATGCGGGATGAGGGTGGCACGCTTAATCTTCTCGTAGCCGGCAAGACGCTGCTGCAGAGTGTCGATGCGCTCCATAATCATGTCGTGAACCTGCTGATTCTGACACAGTTCCTCACGACTCTCGAAGACAAGGCCGCGGTCGCGAGCCCATTCCTCAACGAGACGGAACTCAGGCACGACGAGTGCGGAAACGAACTTGCGCTGGTCGGCGATGACAGCCACCTGGTCGATGTATTTGTCGACAAGCAGCATGGCCTCCACCATCTGCGGAGCAATATACTTACCGTTGGAGGTCTTATAGAGGTCCTTGATGCGCTCGGTGAGGAAGAGCTCGCCGTCGCGCAGATAGCCGGCATCACCCGTGTGGAAGAAGCCGTCGGCGTCGAAGGCAACGGCGTTGACATCGTCGCGCTTGTAGTAGCCACGCGTGATGGTCGGGCCCTTCAGCAGGATTTCGCCCTCGTCGCTGATCTTCACCTCTATGCTGCTGATGGGACGTCCCACAGAGCCGATGGTGTAAGGCTTGTCCATATGGTCGCAAGACACGGTGGCAAGGCTCTCGGTGAGTCCGTAGCCCACCATCATCCAAATGCCGATGGAGTGGATGAACTCCTCGACCTCGGGCGACACATAGGCGCCGGCGGTGGGGAAGAAGTGGGCATTCTCAAGACCAAGCTGCTTGCGCACAAGGCTCAGCACAGTGCTGTTCAGCGCCTTATATTCCAATGCAAGGGCGAGTGGCGGGCGCTTGCCACGACTGAGATATTCTATGTTGTGCTTCTTACCAACGGCAAGGGCGTGGCGGAAGAGTTTCCGACTGGCACCCGATGCATTATCAATCTTCTCCTTCACACCCATGAAGACCTTCTCCCAGAAGCGCGGCACGCTAGACATACAGGTAGGATGTGTCTCGCGCATCGACTGCTGGATTTCCTTCGGATAGGTGTTCAAGATGAGCTGTGCACCCTCAGTCAGGCAGAGGTAAGCCCAGCCGCGCTCGAAGATATGAGCCAGCGGCAGGAAGCACATCACACGGTCTTTCTCGCCAACGGGCACACATTCGTCGTTCGCCGTCATGGCTGCGTAGTATTGTCCGTAGGTAAGGATGACACCCTTTGAGTCGCCTGTCGTACCACTGGTGTAGATGATGTTGCAGACATCGTCCATCTTTGCCTCACTCCACAGCTGCTCCACCTGCGACTGGCGCGGGAGATTCTCTCCCAGAGCGATGAAGTCCTCGAAGTAGAGGGCATTGGGATCATGACTGCTGATGCGCACGGAACGGTCGAAGATGATGATGCGCTCGAGCGACGGACACAATGGGAACACACGGTGTGCTTTGTCGTACTGCTCTTGCTCGCCAACAAACAGGAAGCGAACGTTGGCATCGTTCATCACATATTGAATCTGCTGCTCGCTCGAGGTGGCATAGATGGGTATCGACACCACACGAATGCCATAGGCACCGAAATCGGTGTACATGTACTGGATGCAGTTCTGTGCAAATACGGCAATGTTCTCCTGTGGCTGAATGCCGAGATTGAGCATTGCATTCGACACTTGCTTCACGCGAAGCGAAAACTGTTTCCACGAAACAACCTTCCATTCAAGCGAACCGAACATGCGGAAATACAGCACCGGTTTCGACCCGTACTTCTTGGCTTGCTCATGAATGAGCACTGACAGGTGGCAATTGTTTTGCATAAGAATATCCTCCTCTTGATACTATTTTAACTGCAAAGATACTGTAAAATATGCAAAATGCAAAATTATTTCAGATTTATTTCGTATCTTTGCCCCTATCTATGACACAAAACGACTATACGAGCGATGCTGTGAGGCTCTTAGAGGAGCTTATCAGCACTCCCAGCGTGAGCAGAGACGAGACGCGCGCAGCCGACCTTTTGGCACAACGCATGGGGGAATACGGCCTCAGCTACGAGCGAAAAGGCAACAACATCTGGAGCATCGGACTGGGGTTCGACGAAAGGCGAGAGACGGTGCTGCTGAATGCCCATATAGACACCGTTCGTCCCACTGCTTCGTGGGAACGCGACCCATATACGGCCACTCACGAAGGTGACCGTCTGTACGGCTTGGGAAGCAACGACTGCGGTGGCGGACTGGTGAGTTTGCTACAGGTGTTGCGCATCTATAACGAACAAGCCAAACAGTCGGCTGCAGCGCTAAAGTACAATCTGGTTTATCTGGCATCGGCGGAAGAGGAGGTGTCGGGACAGAATGGCATCTGCCAGGCACTGCCTCTGCTGCCAAGAATCGATGTAGCCATTGTGGGTGAGCCAACGGGAATGCAACCTGCTGTGGCAGAAAAAGGACTGATGGTGGTCGACCTCACGTCGCATGGCCGCTCGGGACACGCCGCCCGCAACGAGGGTGTCAACGCTATCTACGCGCTGCTCGACGACCTGCAGTGGCTGCGCCACTATCGCTTCGAGCGTGTCAGCGAACTGTTAGGACCTACGCTCATGCAGGTGACCATGATTGAAGCCGGCACGCAACACAACGTAGTTCCTGACCAGTGTAAGGCGGTGGTGGACATACGCACCAACGAACTCTACACGAATGAGGAAGTGCTGCAGTTCCTCAAGGAGAATCTGCATTGCGAGGTGAAAGCGCGTTCCACACGTCTGTCGTCATCGTCGATAGCGAAGGAGCATCCGCTCATTAGGAAACTCGTTGCCATGGGGAAGACACCTTTCGGCTCCCCCACCCTCTCCGATCAGGCCCTGATGCCGTTCCCTTCACTGAAGATGGGACCAGGCGATTCGTCGCGCAGCCATACTGCCGACGAATATATCTGCATCAGCGAGATAAGTGATGCCATCGCCACCTACTGCCAGTTGCTGCTTTGAACCCCAATGATGTAGGGACGCGGCGTGCCGCGTTACTGGTGGGAGGAAAGCAAACTCCAATAACGCGGCACGCCGCGTCCCTACATAAAATTGATTGAAACAGCAATAACAAAATAGCAGAGGCATTCCAACACGAATTGGAGTGCCCCTGCTTATTGTTGCTGAATCATTATCGAGCAACTATGCGAAACTGATGAGTCCTTGCACGGGCTCTGTATCTTCGCGCTTCTCAGCAGGCTGATTGCCGGCTGCCTGATTGCGGATTTCCTCAAGCATCTGGCGCGTACGCTTATAGGTTGGCGTGTTCTCCACAGCCAAGATGATATCCTCGTTGTCGAGATCCTCCGGACGGAACAGGAAGATATGCGGACGACGCTTATACTGCGTGTTGTTGCCATCCTTGCCATAGTAACGGCCGCGACGCTCCTCACGTTCAGCACGCTTCTCCTCTTCCATCGCGATGCGGTTGGCTTCCTCCTCGGTGTGCTTCTTCAGATGACCGCCCATGCCGTCGACATCCTCGATGCCGAAGCCAGTGGCGAGCACCGTGACTTTCACCTTGTCACCCAATTCGGGATCGAGGGCTAAGCCCCATTTCAGTTCAAAGTCCTCACCGAACTTCAGCATGAAATCGTTGACGTCGTTCATTTCGTCCATGGTGAGTCCGGGATTCTCCTTGCGCTCGCTGGCGAAGGTGATGGAGAGAAGGATCTTCTTCGAGTTGAAGACATCGTTGTCGTTGAGCAGAGGTGAGTTGAGGGCATCGTCGATGGCCTTCTTCACACGTCCTTCGCCCTCGCCATAGCCAGTCGACATGATGGCTACGCCACCGTCCTTGAGGACTGTCTTTACATCGTTGAAGTCAAGGTTGATGAGTCCGTGAACGGTGATAATCTCTGCAATCGACTTGGCAGCGACAGAAAGAGTGTCGTCGGCCTTGCCAAAGGCATCGAGAACGGTCAGGTCGGGATAGATCTGGCGCAGGCGCTCGTTGTTGATGACGAGGAGTGCGTCGACGTGCTTCGACATCTCTTCAACGCCATCGAGGGCCTGGTCGATTTTCTTTGGACCTTCGAAACGGAAGGGAATGGTGACGATACCCACGGTGAGGATGCCAAGCTCCTTCGACACTTCGGCAATGACAGGTGCAGCACCCGTTCCGGTGCCACCACCCATACCAGCGGTAATGAACGCCATGCGCGTTCCATCGCTAAGCATGTTGCGAATGTCGTCGATGCTCTCCTGCGCTGCCATGCGTGCCTTCTCGGGTTTGTTGCCTGCACCGAGTCCCTCCTTGCCCAACTGCAGATGCACGGGCACGGGCGAGTCGTTGAGTGCTTGATTGTCGGTGTTGCAAAGCACGAAGGTGACATCGTGGATGCCTTCGCGATACATGTGGTTCACGGCATTGCCACCGCCGCCACCCACGCCGATAACTTTAATAATGCTATTTTCTTTTTCGGGCTCACCGAAATCGAGTATGCTGGGGCGATTGTTGTCTATAATGTCTAACATATGATTCTGGGCTTTGATAAATAATTAACAATCAATTTATTACGTTATAAAGAATTACTCTTCATCCTTTATCATGTCTTCACCAAACTTCTTCACACCACGGAATAATTTGTTCCAGAAACTATTCTCACGCTTCTCGCGGCGCAGGCGCTCAGCTTCCTCTTCCTCCTGGCGGCGCTGCTCTTCCTCTTCAGCTACACGCTTCCGACGAGCTTCCTCCTCGGCTTTCTTCTTCTCTTCCTCAGTCTGCACGATGCCTTTACCGGAAATCTCGGTGATAGGACGTGGAGCACCCTTGTGCAACGGATCGGCAACTGTTCCAGGCTGGTCGGTGGGCGTGCCACCGAACAGGTCGCCAGTGATTTCTTCACCAGCACAGTTCATGTCGCCTTTCTCCAGCAGGCCAAGCACGGTGTTCATCATGCCATTATGGGCAGTGATTTCCATCTGACTGGCATGCACGGTGGTCGTGATGAAACGGGCCACACGGATTTTGTCGATGTGCGTATGGTTGCGGAAGGCACTCTCGATGTTGCGCATGTTGCTGCCACCACCGGTGATGACGATGCCACCCAACAGCTTGTCGATGTACTCGTTGGGCACCTGGAACCAAACGTTCTCGATAATTTCCTGCAGTCTACCCTCGACGATATTAATGAAGTCGCGGCTCATGATGGAGCGATCCTGATCGATAGAGAGCGACAGCGAGTTGTCGATATCGCTATTATCGGTGTAGGCACTGCCATACTTCAGCTTCATGCGCTCGGCATCGGTCTCCTCCATCTGCAGGGTGGCAATGTCCTTCGTGATGTTGTTGCTTCCCAGGGGGATGACAGCCAGATGGCGAAGGATGTTTTTGTAGTAGACGCTCACCGTCGTAGTGTCAGCACCGAGGTCGACAAGCACGCAGCCAGCGCGCTTCTCGGTCTCTGTCAGCACGCTATCAGCCATGGCCAGCGGTGCAAGATACATCTCAGCAATGGCGATGCCAGCTTGATCGAAACACTTGTTGAGGTTGCGATAGAACGACTTCCGCCAGAGGATGTTTAGGAAATTGCCTTCAAGACGTGAACACTGAATGCCCACGGGATCCAGCTGATACTGCTGGTCGACCTTGTATTCCTGCGTGGCAGCATCAAGGATTTCCTGCTCGGGATAAGACATGTTACGGTTGTTGTCCATGAGTTCGTTCACCATCTCATGTGTGACAACAGTCTCTGTCTCCATTTCCTTGACGATAACATTCTTCATACTACGGATGCTCTGACCACCCACGCCCACATAGACTTGAGAGATCTTGGACTTCAGTGTCGTCTCCAACTTCTTGATGATGTTGGTCAGACACATAACGGTCTTGTCAATGTTGTAGACCACACCCTTGCGAATGCAAGACGTGGAGTCTTCCTGAACGACAGCGAGGATGGAAATGCTGCCGTCGAGATTCTTTTTTCCTGCGATACCGGTTATCTTCGAAGAACCGAGTTCTATCGCTACGATAAACTCCTTTGGCATAACTATATGATTTTTATTGTTTTATTCTCTTGACTTCTGGGGCTTGGCAGTAGCGGTCGTCGCATTCTGAGCGGCTGGCTTGCCTTGCGAGGCAGCAGGTTTCGGCTGAGCCTGAGCGGCTGGTGCCTGCTGCGATGTGGATTGCTGCGATGCGGATGCTTGCGCCGGTGTGGTTCCCTCGGCAGCAGATGCTGCCTGCTCTACGGGCGGTGCCACATAGACGGGAGTTTTGGGCGGGGCCGCATTGCGACGCTTACAGATGATTTGGTTGTCGAACTCCAGATTGATGTACGAGTATTTGTTCCATCCTGCCTGCGACAGACCGTATTTATAGAATTTCTCCAGGTGGTCGAGCTTGCGCAAGACAAACTCACGCACCTGTTCGTTGATTTCCTGCTTCGTCTTCGCCACGGGCAGCTGGCCAAGCGCCACCACATGATTACCCACACGAGGGATGAGTTCAATGGTGCGGTCGGAAAGCACATTGATCTGCTCAATCTGATTCTTCCACAACTCGTTGTCCATCAGCGTTCGGCTCAATGGCGAGATGTAGTTCATGGCGAACTGGCGGGAGATGTTGCCCGTAGCAATGATCAGGTCGCTGGTGTATTGCGAATTTGGCATCACGCAATCATTGTCGTCGAGGTAATAGTCTTCGCCGCTCTGTGCCTTGATGCGCACCAGCGGCAGACGCTGCGTGATGGTGATGTTCACATGTCCGTCCTGCGTCTTAAAGCATTCGGCCGTTTTCACAAACGGACTGGCCTTGAGCGTCTCCTCTATCTTTCGTGCATCGACATAGCGCATGGGCTTGCCCAGCGGATAGAGCTTCGGGGCCTCGAGACGCTTCTTGATTTCCTGCGAATTGATGAAGCCATTGGTGGCCTCATCGGCAATATTGATGCTTACCTTGGTGCACACCTTAGCCGTTTCATCCGGCTTGTTGAAGGCGGTGAAGGCAAGTACCAAGTAGGCGGCAAGCACTACATCGAGTACTATTGTAAAGGTCTTTTTCCAGTTGATATATATCTTCATTCTGTTTCTTGTGGCAACAGCTGCCAGACGATATGCGGCAAGACAGCTGGCAGGGAGTAGTTATTTGGACTTCAGCAGCTTGGCAATCTGTGGAACGAGGTTGTCGAGATTGCCGGCTCCCAACACGACCAACACGTCGAAGTCGCGACTCTTCACCAGCGGCAGCACCTCATCAAGCGTAATCATGCTGCGCTCCACGCCGGGCTTCAGACAGTCGTAGATGAGCTTTGACGTAACACCCGGGATGGGTTCCTCGCGGGCGGGATAGATGTCGCAGAGCACCACTTCGTCGAGCAAGCTGAGGGCATCGGCAAACTCGTGGTAGAAATCGCGGGTGCGGGTGTAGAGGTGCGGCTGGAAGATGGCCGTGATCTTACGATCCTGATACAGCTGACGGATGCTGCGGACGCTCTCAAGGATTTCCTTTGGATGGTGGGCATAGTCGGAGAGCAGCACGTGGCGATCGTCCTTCAGGTGGAAGTCGAAGCGGCGGTCCACTCCACGGAATGTTCGCATGCCGTAGCTCAATTCCTCGGCCGTACAACCGCTGAGCTGTGCCATCGCCATAGCGGCAACGCCATTTTCTATATTGATGGGAACGGGATGTCCCAGCTTAACGTTCTTCACGTTCTCGATAGGCGAGACGAAGTCGAACATGATTTCACCATTGCCAATACGGATGTTCTCAGCGTGGAAGTCGCCTTCGTCGAGACTATAGTCGTAGACGCGCACGCCCTCTTGCACATCAGCCTTCATGGCGAGTCCCTTGTGGATGATGAGCGCACCACCCGGCTGGATGAGTGTGGTGTAGTGGCGGAAGCTTTCCAGATAAGCTTCTTCTGTACCGTAGATGTCCAAGTGGTCGGGATCGGTAGCGGTAATGACCGACATCCATGGGCGCAGCCAGTGGAAAGAGCGGTCGAACTCATCGGCCTCGATCACCACATAGTCGCTCGTTGCCGACAGCAGATAGTTGGTGCCATAGTTTTTCGCGATACCACCCAGGAAGGCGTTGCACTCTATGTGACTCTGATGAAGGATGTGGGCACACATGCTCGACGTTGTCGTCTTGCCATGCGTTCCTGCCACGCAAAGACCTTTATGCTTCTGGGTGAGAATGCCCAGCACCTGTGCACGCTTCAGCACCTCAAAACCCTGCTCGCGAAACCACACCAACTCTTGATGCTCGGCTGGCACGGCGGGCGTGTAGACAACCAGGCATGTTTGAGGGTTCTTGCAGGCATGAGGGATGTCGGCGACACTCTCCTCGTAGTGAATCAGCATGCCCTCTTTCTCCAACTGCCGTGTGAGGTCGGAAGGAGTCTTATCGTAGCCTGCCACCACCATGCCACAATGCATGAAGTAGCGGGCGATAGCACTCATTCCGATGCCTCCGGCACCGATGAAATAGACGGCTTTAATATGATTGATATCCATCTTTTGTTTCTCTCTTTTTGTCGTTTCTTTACTTGTTATCGCTGCACGCCAACTATTGGCGAGCGAGTTTCACCACCTCGTCGGCAATGATGCTGGCCGAATCGGGCAATGCCAGCTTCAGGATGTTCTCGTGAAGCGATGCCAGACGGGCATCGTCGGAAGCCGTGTCGATGGCGAGCTGCAGCAGCTGGACGGGAGCCTCGGCATCTTTCACATACAACGCGGCATCTTTCTCGACGAGGGCCATCGCATTCTTGGTCTGATGGTCTTCAGCCACATTCGGACTAGGCACCAAGATCACCGGCATGCCAATGAGGCAGAACTCCGAGATGCTGCTGGCACCAGCGCGGCTCACCACGAGATCGGCAGCCTTATAAGCGGCACCCATGTCGCTGATGAAATCGGTCACCTTCAGGTTATCGGGCTTTCCTTTCTGCTTCAGCTCTTTCTGAATCTGGGCGCTATAGTATTTGCCGGTCTGCCAGACGAACTGCATGTCGGAAGCTGCCACCAGGTCGAGATGCTGCAGCACGCTCTCGTTGATGGTTCGTGCCCCGAGGCTGCCACCTACCAGCAGAATGGTTTTCTTTGCAGGGTCCAAGCCCAGCGAGCGAACGGCATCCTCACGACTGACGGTCGTCTCGAGCAAGGCCTGGCGCACGGGATTGCCCGTCTTCAAAATCCGGTCGGCGGGGAAGAAGCGCTCCATGTGGTCGTAGGCCACACAAATCTTGCTTGCTTTCTTGCCCAGCATCTTGTTGGTCTTGCCCGCAAAGGAGTTTTGCTCCTGAATCAGACAGGGGATTCCCATATCGGCAGCAGCCTTCAACGTGGGATAGCTCGCATAGCCACCTACACCCACTGCCACCTGAGGACGGAACTCACGGATGATACGTTTTACCATTCGATCGCTCTTCCACATTTTATAAGGCAGCGTGATGTTCTTCAACAAATTGGCACGGTTGAAACCGCAGATGGGCAAGCCCTTGATCTCATATCCGGCTGCAGGGACACGTTGCATCTCCATACGCCCTTCGGCACCTACGAAAAGGATGGCCGCATCGGGATACTTTGCCCTGATGGCATTGGCTATCGACACAGCAGGAAAGATGTGTCCGCCTGTGCCGCCACCGCTAATGATGACCCTCAATTCATTGTTCATTGTTGTATCTATATCTTTGGTTTGCAAAAATACTCTTTTTTTTTCTCAATCTCTCATTTTTCGTCATTTTTTTCTTGACAAAAAATGTTATATCTATGAAGCCAAGGCAACAGTACCCATTGCAGGACCATCTGCCGGCATCGGTTTCCGTTTTGCCGAACGGCTGATGCTAAGGATGACACCCACGTAGATGCAGTTGATCATCGTCGACGTACCACCCTTGCTGATGAGCGGCAACGGCTGACCAGTGACGGGAGCAAGACCTACGGCCACACACATATTGAAGAGGGCCTGAATGACCAGCAGCAAAGCCAGTCCCATAGCCAGGAAGGCAGGGAAGTTGTTCTCGCAGCGGTTGACGATGCGACCTGTGCGTATCAGCAATACGATGTAGAGGAAGGCCACCGCCACGGCTCCCACAATACCCATCTCTTCTATGATGATGGCATAGATGAAGTCAGAGAACGCCTGCGACAGGAAGTCGCGCTCAACGGAGTTGCCCGGTCCCTTACCCACGACATTCGAGGAGGCAATGGCAATGTTGGCATGTGCGGTCTGTCCGTCTTTGTCGAGGTCCACCTCCGCCGGTGTGAGCTGTCTTTTATCGGCAAACTTCGCAATGCGGGCCTTCCACGTGTCGAAGCGATGGAAGACCTTGGAAAACACGCCCGGCTCTTCCTTGGGTTGGTCGACGACCTCTTCCGTAAGTGTCTGGCTGGCAACGTCTTGGCTATGGTCGGTACCGACAGCCATGATCAGCACGAACATCAACACTCCAAACAATACGACGACTCCCAAGAGCTTGCCTAGTTGCTGCATGGGCACGCGACCAAGAACCATCATCAGGAAGATGACGACACACAGCAGGAAGGCCGTCGAGAAGTTCTCGACCAAGATGAGTGGAATGATGAACGCACACACCACAAGGATGTACTTAAAGGCATGCTGGTCAGCGCCTTTCTCCGTCTGCATGGCACTCAGAATCTGTGCCGTCGCCAGCACTAGTGCACCCTTCGCTATCTCCGATGGCTGGAACTTCATTCCCAAGATGCCCACCCAGCGGGCAGCACCATTCGTGCTCTGTCCGGCAAACAGCACCCATATCAGCATCAGCACCGATATGATAAGCAAGAAAGGTGTCACAATCTTGAAGTACTTGCACTTGATGTTCAACGTCACTACCATGCAGAAGATGCCCATAAGCAGAATGCCGATGTGCTTCAGCACAGGCGACAGGTAGCTTCCATTTTTGTACGTCAGCTGCGACGAAGCCGAATAGACCTCGATGATGCTGATGATGCAAAGGAAGAAGAAGACCATCCAGATGACCTTATCGCCCTTGAAGATATTGTTTAGTGTCTTATTGATCATTGCACTTTTTGTTTTCTTTCTAGCTGTCTAGAAATTCTAGATATTCTAGATTATCTAGAGATTCTAGATTCTCCAGATCATTCATTACAGGTTTCTCACCAGCGTCTTGAACTGGTCGCCACGATCCTCCATGTTCTTGAACAAATCGAACGAGGCACAACAGGGTGAAAGCAGGACTGTATCGCCCGGACGAGCCATTTCGTAGCAGGCGGCCACGCAATCTTTCATGGAATGCACGTCGCGAACAGGAATGCCCATCGAGTCGAAGTTGTCATGAAGCTTCTGGTTGTCGGCACCGAGGTATACCAGTCCCACGCATTTCTCTTTGATGAGAGGCTTGATGGGTTCGTAGTCGTTTCCCTTGTCCTTGCCGCCGATGATGAGGATGGTAGGCGTTTTCATGCTTTCAAGGGCATACCAGCAGGCATCGACATTGGTGGCCTTCGAGTCGTTGATGTACTCCACACCACGCACGCGGCAGACCTTCTCCAAACGGTGTTCCACCCCGGGGAAGTCGCTCAGCGACTTGCGGATGACCTCTTTCTTGATGCCGGCTATGTTGGCAGCCAGTCCGGCAGCCAGCGAGTTATACACGTTGTGCGTGCCTGTGAGGGAGAGCTCCTCCTGTTCCATGTTGAACGGCATGGGGTATTCCAACTTGTACTGTCCTTCCTCGATGTAGCCGATGACGCCAGCCTTCTTCACCAACGAGAAGGGACACTGCACAGCCTTGATGTCATACTTCTTCAGCTCACGGCTGATAATGGAATCGTCGGCCCAATAGATGAAGGCATCGTCCTGCGTCTGGTTCTGCAGGATGCGCATCTTCGAGTCAACGTAGTTTTGCATCTTGAAGTCGTAACGGTCCAGGTGATCGGGCGTGATGTTGAGCAAAACGGCAATATCGGCACGGAAGTCATACATATTGTCGAGCTGGAACGACGAGAGTTCAATGATGTAGTATTCATGCGGCTCTTCAGCAACCTGCAATGCCAGCGAGTGACCGATGTTTCCGGCCAGACCGGCATCGTAGCCCGCAGCCTTGAAGATATGGTAGATCAGGCTGGTTGTCGTGGTCTTGCCATTCGAACCCGTGATACAAATCATCTTCGACGTGGTGTAACGCCCAGCAAACTCTATCTCGCTAATGATGGGGATGCCGGCCTGGATAGCCTTGGCGACCATCGGGGCTGTTTCCGGGATGCCCGGACTCTTCACGATTTCCGAGGCGTTGAGGATGAGCTCCTCCGTGTGCTGGCCCTCTTCCCAGCTGATGCCACGCTCGTCGAGCATCTGCTTGTATTTATCCTTGATCTTCGACATGTCAGAAACAAACACGTCGAAGCCTTCTTTCTTTGCCAATACGGCAGCACCTACGCCGCTCTCAGCGGCACCTAAGACAACAATTCTTTTCATGTTTCTTTACTCCTTCTTATCGCATTTTCAGGGTGATGATGGTGAGCGCAGCCAGGATGATGGTGGTAATCCAGAAGCGCACCGTGATTTTCGACTCGTGGAACTGGCGGTGTGGCCACTGGCGGAACACATACTGACTGGTCTCGTCGAGTTGCGAGTCTAACTTTCTGAAGTTATCGTGGATGGGTGTGGCACGGAACACTCGTACCCGTCTGCCCTTTCGCTTGTAAATCTTGAACACCTGCGTCTGAATGATCACGCTCAGGCTCTCCACGAAGAAGATGCCACACAGAATCGGCAGCAGCAGTTCCTTGTGGATGATGATGGCTCCGACACCGATGATACCGCCAATCATCAGCGACCCCGTATCGCCCATGAACACCTGTGCCGGATAGGCATTATACCAGAGGAAACCAATCATGGCACCGATGAACGCACATAGGAACACCACCAATTCCTGCGACCCAGGGATATACATGATGTTCAAATAGGAAGCCATCTCAATATGGCTCGACACATAGGACAGTATGCCCAACGCCACACCAATGATAGCTGAGTTGCCGGCACACATGCCATCCATACCGTCATTGAGGTTTGCACCATTCGACACCGCCGTCACCACCAATATGGTCATCACAACAAACAGAATCCAGCCGGCGGCGTTCTTATGCTTGCCGCAGAACGACATGATGTCGTCGTAGCCCAGGTTGTGGTTCTTCACGAATGGGATGGTGGTCTTCAGCGATTTCACCGGTTCCGACTTATGCGTCACCACGGTCTCAATGCCTTGCTTCTCAGTGGTGATGTTCTCATGGATGACGGCATCGGGACTGAGCCAAAGCGTCAGGCCCACAATCAGGCCGATCGACACCTGTCCTACAATCTTATACCTTCCTTTCAGACCTTCCTTGTTGCGGCGGAAGATTTTAATGTAGTCGTCGAGGAAGCCCAGGAAGCCCAGCCAAACGGTGGTGCCGATCATGAGCAACAAGTAGATGTTGCGCATGCGTCCCAATAGCAACACGGGCACCAAGATGCTTACGGCAATGATGATGCCACCCATTGTGGGTACTCCTATTTTCTTCTCGCCAAACGGATCGATGCTACGGTCGCGGGCAGTCTCCGAAATCTTGTGCCGCTTCATATACTTGATGAAGCGCTCGCCAAACCATGCCGAGATGAGTAGCGAGAGAATCAGCGTGAGCAACGAACGGAACGAGATGTACATCCACATACGTGAGCCCGGAATGTCGTATTGCTCTAAAAAGCGAAACAGATAGTATAGCATATCTTTGATTTTTTGTTACTTGGTCACTTTGTCACTTTGTCACCTTGTTACTTTGTCACCTTGTTACTTTGCAAAAATTTCGCGCAGCACTTCCTTGTCGTCGAAATGGTGCTTCACGCCTTGAATCTCTTGATAGTCCTCATGACCCTTACCGGCAACAAGGACGACGTCGCCCTTTTTGGCCAGCATGCAAGCCGTACGGATGGCTTCGCGACGGTCGACGATGCTCAGCACCTTCTTCATCTGCTTTGAGTCGAGGCCGGCCAACATATCATCGATGATGGCCTGCGGCTCCTCGAAGCGGGGATTGTCGCTGGTGATGATGACACGGTCGCTCTGACGAACGGCTTCCTGAGCCATGAGCGGACGCTTTCCCTTGTCGCGATTGCCACCGGCACCGCAGACGGTGATGACGCTACCCTTTCCGTTGAGCACCTCATGAATGGCGTTGAGCACGTTCTCAAGGGCATCGGGTGTGTGCGCATAGTCGACGATGGCAGTGAAGCCCTCCGGTGAGTAGAGGGGTTCCAGACGTCCGCTGACGCTATGCAGCGTGCTGAGCGTCACAAGGATGTCTTCCGGCTGCTTGCCCAGCATCACGGCGGCGCCATAGACGGCCAGCAGGTTGGAGACATTGAACTTTCCGATGAACTGCACGCCGACTTCGCGTCCGTCTACCTCGAGATACATTCCCTCAAAATGACATTCCAGGATGCGAGCCCTGTAGTCGGCCATCTGGCGTGTGGAATAGGTTTTTACGGTTGCACGCGTGTTCTGCACCATGAACAAGCCGTTCTTGTCGTCGAGGTTCGTGATGGCGAAGGCCGTCTTCGGCAGCATGTCGAAAAACGCCTTCTTCGCATCGCGGTAGTTCTCGAAGGTCTTGTGGTAGTCCAGATGGTCGCGCGTGAGATTGGTGAACAATCCACCGGCAAACTGCAGCCCGCCGATGCGCTTCTGGGCAATGGCATGGCTGGAGCACTCCATGAAGGCATAGTCGCAGCCGGCATCGACCATTCGGGCCAACAGGCGGTTCAGTTCGATGGCATCGGGCGTGGTATGAGAAGCGGCGACGGCTTCGTCTTCGATGTAGTTGCACACCGTCGACAACAGGCCACACCGATGCCCCATCTTGCGGAACATATTATATAATAAGGTGGCGATGGTGGTCTTACCATTGGTTCCCGTGACACCCACCAGCTTAAGTCTCCGTGAAGGATCGCCATAGAAAAGGGTGGCTACAGGGCCTACGGCATCTTCCGTCGACGGCACCTGTACAAACACGGCACCTGCCGTATCTTCAGGCAGGTCTTCACAAAGCACGGCGGCGGCACCTTGCTCGATGGCTTTCGGGATGAAGCGATGGCCATCGACCTGTGTGCCCTTCATCGCCACGAACAGACAACCCGTCTCAACCTTACGGGAGTCGATTTCCACTCCCGTGATCTCTGTCTCACAATCGCCGACAATGGCAGTCGGCTTGATGTTCTTAAGCAGTTCGCTAAGTTTCATATCTATTCAGTTTCTATTTCTACACTTCCAACAGCAACTCGCAGATCTCGCCCTTCTTGATGAGATGACCGGGCTCCAGGCTCTGCTTCGTCACATGGCCACGGCCTTTCAACACCACACGCACGCCACGACGTTCAATCTGGTATACCGCATCGCGGGCACCCATGCCCCTGACATCGGGAATCACCGTCTTCGATGTTTCCTCCTCGCGGTTCAGGGCAATCTGCTTGTTCTGCTTGTTCTCGGCCTTTCCCCAGATGGGATTGCCATCGGAATAGCTACCCGTCCAATCAGTGTTGGCGCTGAATCCCAGCCGCGACAGCACATAGTCGGCCGAGCCGAGGTTGCCGTTCTTCACATCGGGAATAAGCACCGATGCCGAGTCGCGCGAGTCTTTCACGTCGAGCCTCAGGTTTTGGGCAAGGATGCCTTCAGAGATGTGATGGAACACCACGCCCGACATGCCACCGCCCGAGGCAGGAAGTCCTGACTTCTGAATACAAACGATGCACGAATAGCGCGGGGCGTCGGCAGGGAAGAAACCGGCGAAGGACAGCAAATACTGCATCGTGCCGGAATGATAGCCGCCGGTGCCATGCGAGATCTGTGCCGTACCGGTCTTGCCAGCCACCTTGAACGACTTCGAACCGGCCTTCTTGCCCAGTCCGATGCTCACCACCTGTTCCAGCATGGTCTGCATCTTCTTGATGGTCTCGGGCTTGGCAATATGCTCGCGCATCACCACGGGCGGATACTCGGCAATGATCTGGCCGTTCTTCATCACCTGCTTCACGAAACGAGGCTTCATCATGCGGCCGTTGTTGGCAATGGCATTATAGAAGGTGAGCGTCGAGATGGGCGGCACCTGCGTCTCATAGCCTATCGACATCCAAGGCAGGGCGGTGTTGCTCCAGTTCGCCCAGTGGCGACCGGTCTTGTCTTTCTTCGGCATGCGGATGCGGGCAGGCGACGAACCCATGAGAGGAATCTCGAGGTCGTCGGCGATGCCGATGCGGTAGAGGGCCTCCACAAACTTCTCGGGCTGGTTATGATAGTATTCGTCGACGATGCGGCTGACGCCGATGTTCGAGCTGACCTGCAGCGTCTGCGGCAGTGTGAGTGTGCCATAGCCGCCCTTGCGCCAGTTGTGGTCCTTCATCTGCCGACCGTACATCGGCCACACGCCGCCACCGGTCTCCACGCGCTTCGTCGTGTCGCACTTGCCCTCGTCGAGGCAAACCATGATGCTCGCCGTCTTGAACACCGAGCCGGGCTCCAGCAGGTCGCTCACGGCATGGTTTTTAATCTCGCGATACTCGCCGTCGCTACATTTCTCCATGTTCACGATAGCCTTGATGTCGCCCGTCTGAACCTCCATCACAATCGCCACGCCCACGTTGCCATTGATGAGCTTCAACTCATCGATGACGGCACGCTCGGCCAAATCCTGAATGCCCACGTCGATGGTGGTCACGATATCGGCACCGTCCACGGGCGGGGTGTCCATGATGTCGAGGAACTTGTTGAGCACCTTCCTTCGGTGTATGATGCCATTCTCACCACGAAGGATGCTATCGTAGCTCAGCTCCAGGCCGAAGCGCGCGGAGTCCTTGCTACCGAACATCGTGCCGATGGTACGACCGGCTGCCGACCCGAACGGGCGCTGACGGGCGTTGTATTCCTCAATGTTAAAGCCGCTGCGGAACGACGACCTCACGATGTAATCGCCATCCGAGCTCTCGGTGTTGAACGGGAAGTTAAAGATTGGGAGCGCCTTCACCTCCGAGAAGGTGTTGAAGTCGACGCGCTGATTCCAGATGGGCCAGTGGCGCGAGCCTTCCGACCCGTTCTTCTGTATTTTGTGGCGTCCTTCCTCCAGGTGCTGCTTAAACGCCTCGGCCGACCGCTCCGGGAAGATCTGGCTCAGGCAGAGGCAGATGGTGTCGAGCTTCGCATCCCACAGCGAGTCGTTGCCGGCAGCGCGCAAGGCCTGGAAGTCGATGTACATCTTGAATTCAGGCAGCGACGATGCCATGAGCTGGCCGTCGCACGAGAGGATGTTTCCGCGATTGGGCTTCACGCTCACGCTGTCTTTCTTCACACGGTCGGCCACTTCCATCCAGTAGTCGCGCTTCGCCGTCATGATATAGAGGGTCTTGCCCACCACAGCAGTGGCCAGCAGTGTCATCACGATGACGATGAAACTGTAGCGGGGCATGATTTTCTTATGGTCGAACTTGCTCATACGTTGTCAATTCTTCTTTGTGTGTCTAACAATCTGTTTCTTCGTTCTCGTGTGTCTCTACTCTTCAGGAATCTGTATGATGTAAGCCGGCTGGCTGGGAATCTTCAAGAGGCTGTCGTTGTTGGCCTGCAGCAGTTCCAGCACACGGCTCTCGCGGCTCTTCTCCGTCAGCTGGCTGCTCGTCGACAAGGCCTTGTACTTGGCATCCTGCAGTTCCTTCTGCAGCTTGTCGATTTCAATGAGGTCCTGCTGGCAGCTGTAGCGGTTCGAGATGTAGAGCACCACGAAGAACGTGATGAGGAGGAACAGCCAAATCTGTCGGCGCATGGTCTGGGTGGTTAGGATGTCGCCACCGAGAATTTTTCCCAAAGTGAAGTTCTTCGACATCGGAGCCTCGTCCTCTATGGCTTGCTCGCGAATGACGTCCTTCAGCGTGGGGCCTTCACCGCCACTCTTCACCTCTTGTGCGGGTTCCTCTTTCGCATCCTTCGCCTCTTTCGCCTCTTTCGCGTCAGCATCCACAACAGCCTTGGCAGCCGACTTTCTGCCAGCGGCCTTCACCGTCTCCTTTGCTTCCAGTGGCATTTCGGCCACCTCGGCTTTCTCCGGGGCGGCGGTCGCTTCCACTGTCAGCTTCGGGCTGTTCTTCATCTCTTTCGTCTCGTCCATCTTCTTTTTTTTGATTTCCTTTTGTCGTTGTCACGTCAGCATTTCTCGGCAATGCGAAGCTTCGCACTACGGCTGCGGGGGTTGCGCTCTTGCTCTTCGGCATCGGGGGCAATCACCTTGCCGTTCACCTGTACGAACGGACTCGTGATGCGACCGAAGAAGTCTTGCTGCACACGGCCTTCCACATTTCCCGACTTCATCACGTTCTTCACAATACGGTCTTCCAGCGAGTGATAGGTGATGACCGACAGGCGACCGCCCTCTGCGAGCAGGTCGGTGGCGGCCAGCAGCATCTCACGCAGGGCATCCATCTCGTGGTTCACCTCGATGCGCAGCGCCTGGAAGAGTTTCGCCATGTCCTTCTTCACGCCACGGTCGTCGCCCTTGCCGCCGCGTCCCAGCAGAGGCTCGGCCAGCTGCATGAGCTGACCAGTGGTCTCCAGCGGTTGCTGCTCGCGGGCTTTCACCACAGCGGCGGCAATGCGGCGGGCCGTCTTCAGTTCCCCATAGAGGAAGAAGATGTCAGCCAGCTGCTGCTCCCCATAGGTGTTCAGCACCGTGGCGGCAGTAGTGCCCGCCCGCTTGTTCATTCGCATGTCGAGGGGAGCCTCGAAACGGAACGAGAAGCCGCGGGTGGCATCGTCGAAGTGATGACTCGACACGCCAAGGTCGGCCAGCAGGCCGTCGATGTGGTCAACGCCGTAGAAGCGCATCCAGTTCTTCAGATACCTGAAGTTTGAGCGCACAAACGTGAATCGGCTGTCGTCGACGATGTTCCGCTCGGCATCGGCATCCTGGTCGAAGCTGTAGAGGTGTCCCTCTGCGCCCAGCCGGCTCAGGATTTCGCGCGAATGGCCACCGCCGCCGAACGTCACGTCCACATACGTGCCGTCGGGCCTGATGTTCAGACCGTCGATGCTCTCCTTCAGGAGCACTGGCACGTGATATGTCTCAGCAGTAATAATCATTGTCGGTGTGGCATTCGTAAAAGCCAGCGGGGCATCAGCTCCGGCCGGCCACGTTGATTAGAGTGGCGGCAGCTCCCCGTCCATCACGCTCTGCATGGCTGCTCCAAAGTCGGCAGCAGACATCATCGAGGCTTCCACCTTCTCGGCGGCCCAAATCTCGATGGTGTCGCCATTGCCGGTGAACTTGATGGACTGCTGAATGTCAGCCAGCTGCAGGTAGCGCTTCGGAATCAGGAAACGGCCATTGCCGTCGAGCGTGAGCAGCTCAACTTGCGAAACAAACTGACGGAAAATCTGCTGGTGCTGCTGGTTGTAGCGATTCAGCCGCGAGCGCACCAGGTCCATCTGCTCGTTCCAGACGCTTTCGGGATAGAGTACCAGACAGTCCTCGAACACGTCCTTGCGCAGCACAAGGTTTTCCTCGCCCGATGTCTGTAGCACCTTGCGGAAAATGGCCGGCAGGAACGCACGTCCCTTTGCGTCGATTTTTGCTTCTATGTTTCCTAAAAAACGCATACGTACTTCTTTATAAGTAGAAAACGACTACAAAAGTAATCATTTTTCCCCACTTTCCTCCACTTTTCTCCACATTTTTTCAAATTTAACTAAAATTCACTTTGCTTTTTGCTCATTTCAGCGATTTCGTGCAAGAATTCCGGCCCGTCTCCTGTGCCATATTGGTGGCACAGGGCTTTTTCATGGTCGCAATTCTTGGTGCCGTGCTTCCGCTTTCAACATGACAAAATGAGGAAAAAACACCGAAAATGATGCATGGAAGTAACTTTTTTCGTGAAAAAATGCTCACTTTGTATTTTTTTTGCTATTTTTGCAATTTGTAAGAGGCAATCTCTACATCAAAACCTATTATTCTCACATGAACGAGGACCACCCGGAATCATGAGCGAAACGATACAAAAAACGATTGACATCGACAAAGTGCTACGCGACAAGATGGGCGACAAAGCGAAATGGGTGCCCAAACCTGCCGTGTCGTGGCTAAAGAAAACCATTCACCAAGACCGTGTGAACGCCTTCCTTTGGGAAAGCCGCGAGCTGAAGGGAACACCTTGGCTGAAGGCATGTGTGGACTATCTGGAGATGACGCTGCAGCTCGAAGGCCTAGAGAACCTGCCCGACAAGAACGACGGCAAGCTCTACACCTTCGTCTCCAACCATCCCCTCGGCGGCATCGACGGCGTAGCCCTAGGCAGCATCATCGGCGAACACTACGACGGCAACTTCCGCTACTTGGTCAACGACTTGCTCATGAACCTCCCCGGTCTCGCCCCGGTTTGCATTCCCATCAACAAGACTGGCAAGCAGAGCCGCGACTTCCCGGCAATGGTGGAGGCGGGCTTCAAGTCCGATCATCACATGCTGATGTTCCCTGCCGGTCTGTGCTCGCGCAAGCAGCCCGACGGACAGATTCGCGACCTCGACTGGAAGAAGACCTTCGTCACCAAGAGCGTCGAGGCGCATCGCGATGTGGTGCCCATCCACTTCGGCGGACAGAACTCCGAGCGCTTCTATAACATCGCCAACTGGTGCAAGCGCCTGAACCTGAAGTTCAATGTCGCCATGCTGTTCCTCGTCGACGAGATGTATAAGAACGTCGGAAAGACCTTCCGCGTGGCCTTTGGCAAGCCCATCCCCTGGCAGACCTTCGACAAGTCGAAGACGCCCGCCCAGTGGGCCGCATGGGTGAAGGAACAGGCCTACCAGCTATAGGCTCCCCCGTCGCCCGACACCCCGCGAAAACCTGGTGAAAAAGAAGAAACGAAAAACTTGATACCCTTCATGGAACAACCCATCATCCAACCGATTGACAAGCAGTTGCTCAAGAGCGAACTCACTCGCGATCGTCAGCTTCGCATGACGAACAAGAGCAACAACGAGATTTACGTCATCACAGCACACAACGCACCCAACGTGATGCGCGAGATTGGCCGACTGCGCGAGATTGCATTCCGCGAGGCCGGCGGTGGCACCGGCATGGAGGTCGACATCGATGAGTTCGACACCTGCGAGAACTGCTACAAGCAGCTCATCGTGTGGAATCCCGAAGCCGAGGAGATCATTGGCGGCTACCGTTACATCTTCGGCACCGACTGGGAACTCAACGCCGACGGACAGCCCATCCTCGCCACCAGCCACATGTTCCATTTCTCTGAAAAGTTCCTGCGCGACTATATGCCCTACACCGTTGAGCTGGGCCGCTCGTTCGTGTCGCCCGACTACCAGAACGTGCGCCGCAACACCAAGAGTATCTTCGCACTCGACAACCTCTGGGACGGACTCGGCGCGCTCACCGTGCTCAATCCCCACGTGAAATACTTCTTCGGAAAGGTCACCATGTATCCGTCCTACGTACGCCGCGGACGCGACATGATTCTCTACTTCCTCAACAAGCACTTCGGCGACAAGGAAGGGCTGATAACTCCGATGAAACCGCTGAAAATTGAAGCCGACCCTGCCGAGATGGAAGCCTTGTTCTGCGAAGACAGCTTCAAGAAAGACTATCGCATCCTCAACTCCGAGGTGCGACGCCTGGGCTACGACATCCCGCCGCTCGTCAACGCCTATATGAGCCTCTCACCAACGATGAAGCTCTTCGGCACCGCCATCAACTACGGCTTTGGCGATGTCGAGGAAACGGGCATCCTCATCGCCGTCGACGAGATACTCGAAGACAAGCGCATCCGACACGTCGACTCATTCATCCGCGAGCATCCCGAGGCGTTACGCATCGCCACCGATGCTCAGCGGTTAATCGCAGCGCATACCCCCAAGAGGCCATAACACATGGCCTCTTTTTTGTTGCCATCCTGCACCGCATAGCAACCCCAAACCGAACAAACGCAACACAAAAAACGCCGATTTCATCGGGGCTGGCGCGCAAATCGCCCTTCGCCATCGTAGTCCCCTCCTTCTTTCCCCACTTCGCTCTGAAAGCGCCACCCTTCGGGATGTCGAGCGGCCGCTTTCGTAGCGGAGTACGGCCTGAAAGGCCAGCAGCTGCCAGCCCAGGGCATCGCCCTGGTTTTTTATGTACGGCATCTATAATCGCCCTGAAAGGGCAAAAGCTTTTGCCCCAAACATATTATTTATCAAGAATTTGAGAATTAGAGAATTTTTCTACCTGCAAATGAATTAACAAGAATTCGCCGCAAGCGACGAGAATGGCTGCAAGGAAATAGGAAATTGCTTGCAATTTCTTCTCAAAATCTCATTAATTCCCACTCGAGAAAAGAATAATTCTCTTCTATGTTGCTTTTCAAATAATTGGAAAATATTTATTGTTTATTAACTATTAATTATCAATCACTTAGCGTGAAGTCCATTAGTATGATGACTTTTGAAGAAGATATAGCCATCAGCC
>Ga0256404_1002308_pt1 | contig 42443 bp, 36 predicted proteins | sample RumenRJG_01DNA_FD_185990 | JGI IMG/M metagenome (GOLD analysis project Ga0256404, IMG submission 185990) | Bovine rumen microbial communities from Lethbridge, Alberta, Canada - RJG_01 | ecosystem: Host-associated > Mammals > Digestive system > Stomach > Rumen | place: Canada: Alberta | collected... | reverse complement strand
TGAAGTCTTACTTCAACCGGCTTTTTTTCAAAAGAGTATTTTAAAGCATTGTCCAAAACATTGACAAGAACTTGTTTAATTCTATTCTTGTCACCATGTACAAACAGTGGTTTATCGTATTCATTGTATATAACTTTAATTCCAAGATTGTTTGCTCGTTGTTGGAAAGTTATAACAGCTTCTCTCAATTCACAAGTCAGATCAAAGTCCTCAAAAAAGTATTTTAATGAATTATTACCTTCCAATCGTGAAAAGTCCAATAGATCTTCAACCATAACTGAGAGTCTATCTGTTTCGTTGATAATAATATCAAGACCTTGATTGAATAACTGAGGATCGTTACCAACATTATTCAGGGTTTCGCCCCATCCCTTGATAGCAGTAAGAGGTGTCCTGATTTCGTGTGAAATAGAGGAAATAAAATCATTCTTCAAACGATTGGACTGCTGAAGAGCTGCAGCCATGTTATCGATACTTTCAACAAGATCCCCGATTTCACCGGCATAATGCTCTCCGATTCTTGTATTAAAGTCTCCTTGAGCAATTCTACCAGCAACGATGCCAAGTCTTTTGATCGGAGTAACAATGGACCGAACAAATAATAGTCCTGTTAAAGTAACGATCAATAGCATCAATCCACCAACTAAGAAAAACAATTGAGTATTGTTTTTTACTTGTTTATCGACCCTTTCCAGACTGGAAACTATCCTTATAGCGTATGCGTCTCCGTAATCGGGAGAAAGAATCCTAGTAATCGCCATTACATGTTCTCTGTTTTTATCGTTGCTGATATAGGTATAACTCTTTTCTTCAGAACTATTAGCCTGCTCGAACTCAGCCACAGTGGAATCATCTATGATATCGAAACCACTCGATGTTACCAGGATATTACCTTCTGAATCGAGTATCATGAACTCAAACTGATCCTTTTCAGAAAAATCCTCAACCAATCCAACGATTCCGTTATACCGATCTTTTCTGGATAACGACGATGAAGGCAACAATGAAACCGTAGAGCGAATCCTAAAGTCTATAGCTTGTTCTGCAAGTGAATAATAGTTTTGTCTTGTCACATAAAACATAGCAAAACAAGCGACAAGGACAGTTACCAAGGTAGGGAAGAAGGTAACATATAACCATCGTTGCGCAATAGTACTACCGTGTTGTTTTTTTATGCTTTTTTCATCACTCATTCAGCACACCAACGGTAACCGTATCCCCATACAGTTTGTATATAAGCCGGCTTGCTCGGATCATCCTCAATTTTCATTCGGAGTCGTCTAATGTTTACATCTACTATTTTTACGTCGCCGTAATAGTTTTCTCCCCAGACAGCATTTAATATGGTGTCCCTATTCAAAGCAGTACCCGCATTTTGAAAGAAAAACTCCATTATTTGGTATTCAACCTGCGTCAAGTCAAGTGCTTCATTGTTTTTAAGTATTCTTCTTGCCTTACTATCCAAAACAAATTTTCCCTGATGTAGAGTAGTATTTGTTTTATTTACAGGATGAACTCTGCGCAGAACTGCTTCTACTCTAGCTAGCAATTCATTGATGCTAAATGGTTTTGTCATATAATCATCCGCACCACTTGACAATCCTTCCACTTTATCACTCTCTTGCACCTTCGCCGTAAGCATGATAATACCAATATTATCGTTGGATTCACGGAGTTTTTTACATAAAGTTATGCCATCCATATTGGGAAGCATAATGTCGAGTAAAGCAAGCTGATAATCATCTGGAGACTCTTCATATAGTTCTAACGCCTTTTCCGCGGAAGATGCGCGAACTACATCATAACCGACACGAGTAAGGTTAAGAGCTATCAACTCTCTGATCGAGTACTCATCTTCAACAATTAGTATTTTTCCCATCATTCCTCCTTAATCAAATACGACAAATGATTCTCTAATCATATTCTCTTCTTCAGGCTCTGCAGCAACTGAGATGTAATATCTGAAGGTTCCGGTGGTCCCTATAAGATAATATCCATTTGTCACATAACTCATTACATCATCATCAACAGAAAGCATAACAAGTGATAAAAGGCGAGTATTATTCACATTATTGATAATCTCCACTTCGTTATCACTGATTTCATTCACAGAACACTCGGTAAGCCAGGAAACAGGAAGAGAAAGCAAACATCCCATATCTTCAGAAAAATACGAAACTCTTTCCAGTACAACTGCTGTTTCATCCATCGAATACCAATATATCCACATATCAGGGAATAAAACATCTTTGTTCGGGGATACCGATGAAGGAAAACATGTAACACCTTCGAAATCTCTGCTTTTCAACCTTGAATCATCCGGGCGCAACGAAAGTTTCAGAAGATCCAATCCACCATCGATCTCTACTCTCTGAAGCCTGCTATTATCCTCAGATAAACGGAATATCTCTGTTTGCAATCCTTCTTTGGTGCTTTCATCAATAAATATTGCCTTACGATTGTTAGCAAGCATACCGCTACTCAACGATATTATCTCAAGAGTATCATTACTCAAGTTAAATTGAGATCTGGAAAAAATAGTGGTATCAGTTGATTGTACATACTTAAGTGAAAAACCCGTTTCTAAAGAAGCAGGAACTATATAACAAAACTCAGCCGTCGCATCGTCATCAAAATCCATAACGAGCATATCCAATGAGTTTTCTTCAAATCCAATTTCCAAGTTATTATCTATATACGTATAAGCAGAGATTGTATTACTGCTTTTGCTAGGAGATTTCCATTCAACCAATAATGCATTCTCTGCTACCAAAGAATCCAGATAGAATACACTGTTGATTCCATCTCCAAATCCCTCCATAGTTGATACTACGGAATAAGACATATCGTCTTCCTTTTCAAGAATAGAGATATATGCGTTTAATCCTTCAGAATTATCTTTGTAAAACGCTATAATCTCATCTAGTCCATCGCTATCCAAGTCATACTTTTGAATGGCTGATCTGTTGCTTCCTGAAAGAGGATATACAAAAGTTATTCTATTAGGGTGCTCTTTTTCGAGGGCACTCAATACAGCCTTTTGATTGTCACTTAAAGAAGGGGCTACCAGCAATTCCTCAACTGACGCCCCAAAACTACAACTAGTAAACAGTAGCGAAATAAGTATAATAAATGAAATGAATAGATACTTGGTCTTCAATACAGGAATCCTCTCTTATTAATTCAATTGTATATCGCTCGTGGTTTAGCGTCAAACATGCGCGACACCACTCAACTGATTAAAGAGGTTAATAATAATGTACAAGTTGCTCATAGGATTTTATCTGATATATTCTGCCAGAAATAATTTTTCACATTTATTTTCTGATGGAAAATCTTTTCCATCATTCAGCAGAGTTGACTGGGTTTTGGCGACAATTTCTTTTTTGATGGTTCCTACAGCTGTAGCAATGTTTTACTTGGGTTACAAAGAACTTAAGCAAAAAAGGGAAGAAATGGAAGAACAGGAGAAATCGGAAGAGTTAGAAAGAAAAAGAAAAGCAGAGGATATATACCTGAATAATGATCCTGATGACATGGACGATATGCTTAATCGTGAAGAAGATTCTTATAAATCTCCTTATGATTCTTGATGGTCGATAATTGACTTTTAATGCCAATATCATTATAATCTAAAATGCTTTGGGCCCGTGGCTCAGTTGGGAGAGCGCCGCGTTCGCATCGCGGAGGTCGAGGGTTCGAATCCCTTCGGGTCCACCACAAGTCTTTGCTGTAATTATTGCAATTTTGCTTTAATTGTAGTAAAGACTTTTTTCTTGCACTTTATATAGCGAAGCCCTACATTATCCTTTTATAAAACGGGAAATCAACGTATTCTTTTTTGTAAATTCATCTTTTATAATATTTCAAAAGATGCAATTAAACTTATTATTGTTAAGGTATCTATAAACTATGAGTTTTATTAGGAATCTGTTAGGACACATCAGAACAGTTTCAACGCACAGACACCATGTTTTTATTCTTTGTTGTAAATGTGGTATACCTTTGCAAGGCATATTCCATGATCTTTCCAAGTATTCTCCTTCAGAATTTATTCCTGGAATAAAATACTGGACTGGAAAAGCAAGTCCACAGGTCGAAGAACGAAAAGAATACGGATATTCTGCAGCTTGGCTACATCATAAGGGCAGGAACAAACACCATTTTGAGTATTGGACAGATTATGTCGACTCATTAGGCATTCAACCAATTGAGATGCCCAACAAATGGTTCGCCGAAATGGTATGCGATCGTATTGCTGCTTGCAAGGTCTACCTTGGTGATCAATACACAACAAAATCCCCCTTAAACTATTACCTTTATGCTAAGGGTCATTATTTTATACACGAAAAAACCGCTCGAAGGCTTGAAGAAATACTCCGGTATTTAGCTGAGAACGGTGAAGATGCGACAATGAAGTATCTTAAAGAATCCATCGTCAGTAATTCTTAAATATGTTTAAAAGAGCGCTATACAATTGGGAAGCAAACAGTTAAAATATATAAAATGATTTTAGGAGAGTGTTGTTATGGATGTTATCACTATTGGCATAGCTGGCGGTACAGGAAGCGGTAAAACTACAATAACCAAGAGAATAGTTGGCGAATTTGGTGATGATGTTACCGTTATTAATTATGATAACTACTATAAAGCTCATAACGATATGACATATGAAGAGCGAACCAAGTTGAATTATGACCATCCGGATGCATTTGATACCGATCTCTTCCTGCAAGACTTAAGAGCTCTTAAAGAAGGGAAGACTGTATATGGTCCTACATATGACTTTACTGTTCATAACAGAAGCACACAGACGATTACGTTAAAACCTGCGAGAGTTATCGTAGTTGAAGGAATTCTTATATTTGCCTCTAAAGAGATATGTGATCTCCTAGATATAAAGTTATTTGTTGATACAGACGCGGACGAAAGAATTATCCGACGGATTTTACGTGATGTTAAGAGCAGAGGCAGAACGTTAGAGTCCGTTACGGAACAATATCTTACAACTGTAAAACCAATGCACGAACAGTTTGTTGAGCCTAGCAAGCGAAGCGCGGATATTGTTGTACTCGGTGGCGGACATAACATTGTAGCTCTGGAAATGATCTTCGATCGTATTAAGAATCATTTGAGCACCTGAGCACCTTATCACTTAAACAGCACTTACATATCTCCGTTTTGAGATCATAACATACTGGAAATGTTTTCCTTCTTCGAGGTTGACATCGTCCTTTACAATAGATATAATTATCAATGTTCTTTTGCGGGTATGGCGGAATTGGCAGACGCGCTAGATTCAGGTTCTAGTCGGGGCAACTCGGTGGAGGTTCAAGTCCTCTTACCCGCACCAAATAGACCTTTGTAGGAGTTATCCTGCGAGGTCTATTATTTTTGTATATAAGGAAAAAATGAAAACAAATCAATCAAAGTATAATAAGGCATCAACACTATCTCTCTTGAACTTTTTTTTACAAGGAGCAAAGGGATATTTTGTTTTATGCATCATATTTGCCGCTTTAAGTGCTGTATTTGATATGGTATCTCCCCAAATTATTCGCATCACAATAGACGATGTATTTGGAGAGCAAATACCTACACAAGACTCACTCACATATAAATTAATCCGTGCTTTAGGTGGGGTGGAGAATCTGCAAAGAAATCTTTGGATTCTTGCTTTGGGAATCATTATTTCTGCACTGCTAAAAGTATCTTGTCAGTATTTGTTCCGGGTCACGAACTCCAAGGCTTCCGAAACTTTTCTTAAAAATATGCGTGACAGCCTGTTCAAGCATCTGGAGCACCTACCTTTTCAATGGCATTCTGCAAATCATACAGGGGACATCTTACAAAGATGCACCTCTGATATAGATATGGTCAAGAATTTTTTTGCCGAACAAATGACTGCTCTTTTCAGAATATCTTTGTTTCTGATTTCATCCATCTATTTTATGGCAAGGATGAATATTACTTTAACATTGATCTCTTTAATTCCTACCCCCATTATTTTTGTGTATTCATATACCTATTTCAAGCAAGTTGGCTCTCATTTCCGTGAGTGCGATGATAATGAAGGCATCCTGTCCAGTATCTGTCAGGAAAATTTGACCGGTATTCGTGTTGTACGAGCTTTTGGCAGAGAGCAATATGAATTGAATAAGTTCAAAAAACAAAACGCTTTTTACACCAGTCTCTGGGAAAACATGTCAAGAATAATGAGCCGTTACTGGAGTACTGCTGATTTCCTTTCTGGAATGCAGATTATGTTAGTTGTTGTTCTGGGAGCTTATTATTGTGTAAATTTGGGGATGACCTCTGGTGAATACTTGGCTTTTGTATCATATAACTACAAATTAGTCTGGCCTATCAGAATGCTGGGAAGGATGATCTCTGAGATGAGCAAGGCTGGGGTCTCTGTTGAACGTATCAAACATATCATGGATGCCGAAGAAGAAACGTCGCCAGATGAAGCATCAACCCCAGATATAAAACAGGATATTGTTTTCGATCATGTCTCTTTTTCTTATGGCAACAACAAAGTTTTGGATGACGTATCTTTTAAAATACCTTGCGGTTCTACACTTGGAATACTGGGAGGAACCGGAAGTGGTAAATCGACCTTAATGATGCTACTGGATAAACTGTATCTTCTTAAAGAAGGGGAGGGAAGCATCTATATTGGGGCCACAAATATAAATGACATTGATACGGGGTATTTACGCGCCAATATTGGATTTGTTCTGCAGGAGACATTCCTTTTTTCTAAAACAATTTCGGAGAATATAGGGATAAGAGATGCCTCCCTCGATCTCGAAGCAATACGCACTTCCGCCAGAGCAGCTTGCCTTGATGAAGCTGTAATGGAATTCGCAAACGGATATGATACTTCTGTTGGTGAAAGGGGAGTTACTTTATCCGGCGGACAGAAGCAAAGAGTATCAATTGCAAGAATGCTCACTCAAAATGCACCAATTATGATATTTGATGATTCTTTCTCCGCTGTTGATACCGAGACTGATTCCAAAATCAGATCTTCTCTAGAGAAACGCTTTGGGTCTGCTACGATTATCATTATCTCTCACCGTATTACTACCTTATCAAAAGCGGATAACATTATTGTATTGGAACACGGTAAAATCCAAGAACAAGGCTCCCACGATTTCTTAGTATCCAATAACGGAATATATCATCACATCTATGAGATACAATCAGGTATTGAGGAGGCGATCTCAAATGAATAATAAGAATAAGAGTTCGCATCTCCCTTTTTTTGGCATTGGAAAGCTGATTCCGTTTTTAGGTAAATATAAGAAAAAAACCATAATAATGGTAATATTCGGATTGATATGCAGCGGTATAGACATAATCTGGCCGGTGTATAACTCTTTTGCCCTTGATCATTTTGTGAAGGAGGGCACTTTAAAGGGCATCGGATGGTTTGTTTTGGTATATGCTTTTACCACAATAATGGCCTCTGTATTAAACTATGTGTCCTGTGCATATGCCATGCAAGTTGAAGTAAACATAAACAAAGACCTGCGCAACACAGCTTTTAAACATCTTCAGACCCTGTCATTTTCTTTTTTTAATCAAAACAGTGTCGGTTATATACATTCACGGGTAATGAGTGATACCTCGAGAATAGGGACTCTTGTCTCTTGGTCCTTAATGGATAGCGTATGGCATTTTTCCTATCTCATTGGTGTAATAATAGTGATGTTCACTGTTAATGTCAGGCTTACACTTCTGATAATCACAATTTTGCCGGCAATCGTCATTTTGTTTTCGTTATTTCAGAATAATCTTATTAAAATTAATCGTGAGGTTAGAGAGATCAATTCTCAGATAACAGGAGATTACAATGAAGCGATTACAGGAGCTAAAACCATTAAGTCTCTTGTAATCGAGGACAAAATGTTTTCTGATTTTGAAGATGACACAGCCTTAATGAAAAAGAAAGCTGTTCACGCCGCACGAATACGTGGTGCCTTTCAGGTCACTCTTAATACTGCTTCATCGCTTGCTTTAGCTATCGTCTTATGGAAAGGCGGGTACCTGGCAGAGGAAAACGTTGGAACGTTCTCCTTATTTATGACCTACGCAGAAGGAATGATGGAACCGGTTCGTTGGATCATCGATGCCATTTCCGATCTTATTACTACACAAGTGAATATCGAACGTTATTTTAAAATTCTTGAAACTAGATCCGATGTTGAAGATTCACCTCAAGTAATTGAAAAATACGGTGATATTTTTAATCCTAAAACAGAGAACTGGGAAGAAGTTAAGGGAGACATCGTTTTCGATGATGTATCTTTTAAATATCCTGATGGCGAAGAATATGTCCTAGAACACTTCAATCTAAATATTCCATTTGGAACCAATCTGGCAATAGTTGGTGAGACGGGAGCCGGGAAATCGACGCTTGCAAATCTCATATGTCGTTTTTTTGAACCTACAGAAGGAGCAATCCTGTTGGACGGAAAAGATCTTCGTAATCGTTCACAACTCTGGTTGCATTCATCTATTGGATATGTTCAGCAGACACCTCATCTTTTTTCCGGTACGATTCGGGAAAACCTGCTTTATGGTAACCCTAACGCGAATGATGAGGATATCAGCAAAGCATTAGAGCTAGTTTCAGCCAAGGAGGTCGTTAACAAACTTCCAAAAGGACTGGATAGCGACATTGGGGAAGGCGGTGACTCATTATCCACCGGTGAAAAACAATTAATCGCATTTGCGAGAGCTATTATATCCAACCCCAAAATCTTGATTCTCGACGAAGCGACAGCCAATATCGACACAATGATTGAACAAAAAATACAACAAGCAATCAACTCAATCATTTCAGGAAGAACTTCAATAGTTATTGCTCACAGATTATCTACAATCAAGAATGCCGATATTATACTTGTGGTGAAGGATGGCAAAATCATAGAATCCGGAACACATAAAGAACTGTTACAGAGAAAAGGCTATTATTACTCTCTCTACTCCAAACAATATGAAGATGAAGCAACTTCTGCTGCCTTGATATAATCGCTTCAGTTTTATGCTAAAATATACAAAATGATGTATTTGACAAGGAGGATTATGCTATGAGTTTATTTAATAGAGCATCTACGAAGAAAAGCAATGAAAAAGAACTAAAGAACAGACGTATTGAAATTGCAGCAGCTGCTGGAGCCAGCATGGCTGTCATGATTCTTGGCGTTTCTTTATTAACGGCTTTTTATGCTAAAACTCTGATGGACATCAATTATATTGAGGAAAATGACGTTTACGATGACTAACGTAGGTTTGATTGTACGCAAATGAAAAATAAACCATACTATGATGGCAAGCAGTATTTTACTATAAGAGATATCGTAGACAGCGCAGTAAGGGAAGCTCCTGATAAAGATGCTTACCAGTACAGAGTAGGCCGTTCTACCGAAATTCACCATGTTACTTTTGCCGAATTTAATAATGACACTGAAAACTTAGGTGCTTATCTCACCGACCAAGGATTCGGTGCGTCTCATATCGCTTGTATGTGTGAGAATAGATATGAATGGATAGTTGCTTATATTACCGTGTTGAAAAGCGCCGGAGTATTTGTCCCCATTGATAAAGAATTGCCCACTTCAGACAAAATACATGTCCTGACTGAAAGCGAGTCTGAAGTACTGTTCTTCAGCAAAAAGAACGCTAGGTGGGTGTCTGAACATAAAGAAAGCTTAAAGAATATTAGGTGTTTCATCTGTTTTGACCCTCAAGAAGATGATGATTCTTTCATTGATTACAAAGAAGCTCTTTTGGCAGGCTCCGAATTATCTAAAGAGGAATATGATTCCCTTCATTCTGATGAATATGAGTTAAAATTACTTGTTTATACCAGTGGAACGACCGGCATAGCGAAGGGAGTGATGCTGACAGAGCATAATCTATGTTCCCTTATTTATTACGGACTTGAATTGACCGGACTATATGATAAAGGCCTATCAGTACTTCCTTATCACCACACCTATGAAGCGGTAACAGATATTCTTGCATCAATCCGCTATCACTCAACACTATGCATTAACAACTCTCTTAAAGATATCGTCAAAGACCTACAGTTGTACAAGCCCAGTTATATCTATATTGTTCCCGCATTGGCTGAGTTTATGATCTCCAGTATCCAGAAGAATATTCAAAAGCAGGGAAAAGAGAAGGTTTTCAATGCTGCAGTACAATTCTCCAACACCCTCCTGGCAACAGGTGTGGACATGAGGCCTTATCTCTTCAAGTCTCTGCGAAATGTTTTTGGCGGAAACATGATAAAGATAATATGCGGTGGAGCACCTATCCGACCCGAAATTGGTCATTTTTTCAACACAATCGGGATTTATCTTGTTGGAGGATATGGTATTACCGAATGCTCACCGCTTGTATCTGTAAACGACGAAGGTACAATTACGTATGATACCGTTGGACATCGTCTAAGATGTTTAAAGTGGAGAATCGATGAACCTAATGAAGAGGGTATTGGGGAGATATGTGTATCCGGTGATACGGTAATGAAAGGGTATTATAAGAATCCTCAAGCTACTATGGAAGCAATTGTCGACGGTTGGTTCCATACTGGAGATTACGGCTACCTTGATAAAAAAGATCAACTGATCATAACCGGTCGCAAAAAAAACATCATCGTGCTAAGCAACGGCAAGAATGTATATCCTGAAGAAATAGAAAACTATATTATGAATGTCCCATATATTCAAGAAGTTGTTGTTCGTGGGATAAAAAATGATAGGGGAGAAGAATACACTCTTGGTGCAGAGGTATATCTGAGCGAGGATAAGGACGAATACGTTGTTCTTGCGGATATTCAAAAACAACTCGCAGAATTACCAAATTACAAGATTGTTACGCAAGTGCTCATTAGGAAAGATCCTTTTGAAAAAACCAGCACAAACAAAATCAAAAGAAACAGTTAATGAACAAGCCGCCCTCTTCAGGGCGGCTTTACATTTTCATAATAGATGCTACTTATTTATCATATCCACTAACGTTTGATCCAATGCGATATTTAGATCAACTTCCGTACTGATACCTGGAACTGTCCCAGTACACGAGTATTGCCACATTTCATAATGGTAATAATATGTAGGTTTTTCAGCAAATTGTGCAATCCATATTTTATTATTTCCAAAACTTGACATGTCATAAATCATATAAGATGTGTACAGATTAAAATACACCATGCTGTCGTATCCTCTCTGGGAAACACGATTGCAAAACGCATGAGCGCAATTTGACATTGTTGTCGAGGAGATTCCGGCAGTGCGGGCAGCTTCGGACACGTACTCCCAGTCAAAAACTATCGGAAGATCGATTGTTCTGTTGCCAATAATAGATACTACATAATCCGCTTCTTCCGCTGCCTCTTCTTCGGATATAGCTTGAGAGAAAAAATAAACCCCAATAGGGAGTCCAACTTCTCTTGCTCCTTGATAGTTTGTTTCGAAAGAAGGATCTACGTATAACCCACCTTCTGTATTTCCGCGATATCCTGCTCTTATAAAAACGAAATCTATCCCACTTTCTTTTACTTTTTTCCAGTCGATTTCGCCCTGAAAAGATGAGACGTCGATACCTGTGCATGTTACAACGTCAGGGTCATTATAGAATACCCGTCCATCAGCATCCGTTATGAATAAGTCTGAATCCCATTTTGCTCTTTCTACCTCTTCGGCTATTTCTATTTCATCCGAATGAAAAAAAATTAACTTGTATTCTCCAAAGAGTCTTTCAATGAGTGATTCTTCTGGGTGGGAAGGCTTAAATAAAAAATAAAAGGCCAACACAAAGAGAAGAAGTAGGAAAAAGCAGAACATACCTCTTCTGAATAAATACTTTTTATCCACTCCTCTTTTGCTTTTGGCTGTCATGCGTACTTATCAGTCCTTGCTTATTTATCAAAAGTATGTTTCTACATTTTACCATAAATATATATACAGCGCTTATAATACGCCAATAGGCAAGGTATTCTACATACCTTGCTTTAATATTGCAAACGGTGTTATACTCATGTCTGTTGATTAATAATTGTCTAGTTATATAAGGAGTATATCCCGATGAGTCATGTTAGTTTTCCTTATTTGGGAATCGAATTCGACATTAATAGAGTCGCATTTTCTTTGGGATCATTTCCAGTTTACTGGTACGGAATATTAATTGCATTAGGAATGCTTGTTGGTATTACGCTTGCTCAAAAAAATGCAAAACTCGTTGGTCTTAAAGAAGATGACGTATTAGATGTTGTTCTGATCTCAGCTGTATTTGCAGTATTATCAGGTAGAACCTTTTACGTTTTGTTTGCAGACGATTATGAGATCCATTCTGTAAAAGAGTTTTTGAACCTTAGAGGAGGCGGTACTGCGTTTTACGGCGTTCTCATTGGTGCTCTATTGTCTTGTTTGATCGTTTGCAAGATCAAGAAAATGCCGGTTCTTCCTTTTCTCGATAATGTAGGTATCGGTTTCTGTATTGCACAAGGTATTGGCAGATGGGGAAATTTCTTTAATCAGGAACTGTTCGGGACAAATACCGAACTTCCCTGGGCTATGTATAGCGATACCATTTCCCGCTATGTAAGCAGAAATGCTGCACGTCTTTATTCTGAGCATGGAATTGTCCTTAATGACGCTCCTGTTCATCCAACATTCCTTTATGAAAGCATCTGGTGCTTCATCGGCTTTTTGCTTTTATATAGACTCTTACATAAAAGAAGATTCGACGGGGAAGTGTTCCTGTCTTATCTTGTTTGGAATGGTATAGGACGCGCATTTATAGAGCATCTTCGTACTGATGCGTTGTTCCTAGGGAGAGTGCGCATATCCCAGTTGGTATGCTCTTTGTTGGCTCTGATTGCTTTCATTGCACTGATGATGATTCGTTCCTCGATTAAGAGACTCAACGATGACGAATACTTAATGACATACGCAAAACGTCTTGCTTTAGAAACAGAGGAAGCTGACGAATCTGTACAATCCGACGAAGTACAAGAGGGAGATGTAATATTAGATCCTGAAAACAACACCCATAATGATGATATCGTTCCAGGGGAAAATACTACTGACGAAGAGAAAACAATTGATGAAGAATCTACCGTTAATTCTCTCGCTGAAACAACAAATACAGAAGAATGTGATTCAGAGTTAGATACAAATGAACCTCAATAAATCATGTTTTATTTATATTCGTGTTTAATTTGATTTGATAGGTCTTCATTCCATCGATAAAATGATGTTGAAAATGGAAATAAGACATTATATAATAATCAGGCACGACGGTGGGTATAGCTCAGTTGGTTAGAGTACCAGGTTGTGGCCCTGGGGGTCGTGGGTTCGAGTCCCACTACCCACCCCACAGTAAAAGATGCTCCTTGCGGGCATCTTTTCATTTATTTAATGAAGTTTGATTCTGTTATATGCAAAACTGGACTTCTAAATTGATTTCTGTTATTTTATTACATGTGATTAAGGGCTGTAGCCAAGGGGTAAGGCAACGGACTTTGACTCCGTCATTCCGCTGGTTCAAATCCAGCCAGCCCTGCCAGATGGACAGTCTCTCAATAGGCTGTCCATTTCTTTATTAAACCGGAGGATGATTTTATGCGCGTATTGGTTACTGGAGGAATGGGATATATTGGTTCCCATACTGTTGTGTCTCTTATACAAAACGGATATGATGTCGTCATTGTTGATGATCTGTCCAACAGTAAAATCAGTGTGCTGGAAAGACTAAAAACCATAACAGGGAAGACTGTTGATTTTGTTCAGATCAATCTTCTCGACAAAGAAGCACTCTCTAAAGTATTCGCACATTATTCTTTTGATTTTGTTATTCATTTTGCTGCATTTAAGGCAGTAGGGGAGTCACAGGAAAAACCTTTTGAATACTATCAAAATAACCTTGGAAGTCTCCTTAATGTTTTGGACTGCATGCGTGACGCAGGAGTATTTAAAATCGTATTCAGCTCCAGCGCTTGTGTTTATGGAACTCCTGATTTCTGCCCGATTCCAGAAACAGCACCCATAAGACCACAGAATGTTTATGGAAGGACAAAGTCCATCTGCGAAAACATATTGTCTGACCTCACTGCCGCAGATAAACGGTTTTCAGTTGCACTTCTCAGATATTTCAATCCTATAGGTGCTCATCCAAGCGGCCTAATTGGCGAGGCACCAAATGGGATTCCAAACAATCTTATGCCCTATATCACTCAGGTAGCAGCCGGTGTCAGAGAAAAGCTTACAGTATTCGGAAACGACTATCCAACAGAAGATGGCACAGGTGTTCGCGATTATATCCACGTATGCGATCTTGCTGATGGACATGTTGCCGTTCTGAATAAACTTAATTCAGAGCAGGGATTGTTCATTTATAATCTTGGATGCGGTAGAGGTTACTCTGTATTAGAACTGATTCAAACTTTTGAAAAGGTTAATGATATCAAGTTAAACTATGTTATAGGACCGCGCAGATCAGGAGATGCTGCCACTTGCTATAGTGACCCAAGTAAAGCTAATCGTGAACTGAACTGGTATGCCAGAAGGGATATTGAAGATATGTGTCGCGATTCCTGGAGATGGGAATGCTATGCGAGAAAAACGGATTTATGATCTATTGCAATTCAAGTTGACGAATTGAAATACAATAGATATAATATTTCACGTTGAGCGCTTGTAGCTCAGTTGGATAGAGCAACTGCCTTCTAAGCAGTGGGTCGGGGGTTCGAGTCCCTTCAAGCGCGCCATAAAATAAGCCATAAATGCTTTTGCATTTATGGCTTATTTTATAACTCTGTTTTTTATTCAGCAGTAATTTCTCCTCTTAAATTCCTGCTCATATTTCTGATGACTTCTTGAGTGCAGTACTTTTTACTGAAAAGATAGTACATTTTTGTTACTGCAGCTTCTGTAGTCATATCCATACCACTCACCCCGTTGTTTTTATCCAGCACTGTACTTGTCTCATACTGCCCCAGTACAACAGAACCGGCTGGACACTGGGAACAAATAACATATATTGTATTGTTATTATCTCCCGAAATAGCGGAGAGAATATTACTCGCTCCACCGGGAATATTCCCGGCTCCGAAAGTTTCGATTACTACGCCTTTGAAACGTTTATTCAGTATCTCTGTATAATATGAGAAATCTATTCCCGGGTATACCTTGATTACGCCTATTGGAATATCATCTAAGTATTGGACCTGTAACTTTTCCGGAACAGAAAGGGAAGATGAAGGGTAATTATAGTGTATATTAATCCCAGCTTCTGCCATAATTGGGCAGTTTGGAGAAACAAAAGCAATCAATCCATCAGCGGAATACTTTGTAGCTCGATTTCCTCGTATCAGATTTCCTCCAAAATAGATGCAGACCTCATTGACAACACCTTCCGCTGCTATGACAATTGAAGTAACAAGATTATCCCTAGCATCATTTCTAATCTCACATAACGGAATCTGAGATCCTGTCAATATAACAGGTTTTCGCAAATTCTCCAGCATAAAAGACAGAGCAGAGGCAGTATATGCCATTGTATCTGTGCCGTGTAGAATCACAAAGCCTGAATAAGCGTCATAATTTCGTTCAATTGCATTTGCAATAAGATTCCAGTCATGTACATTCATGTTTGAGGAATCTTTCACCTCGGATAACTGTATGAATTCAAAATAGGGCATCTTTTCATCATGCAATTCGGGAATGAGATTCATCATATTTTCATACAAGTCTGCTGCTGGTGCATAACCATTCGACGTTTTGGTCATTCCGATGGTTCCGCCTGTATAAATAATCAGTACCTTATTCATAAAAAGCCTTCTTTCTTAGAGGAGTAATAAATGAGCCAATACTTTGAAAATGACGATAATGTATTGTCCCTGCCTAAAGATACACATTACTGGGTTGGGGCGAAATGCCTTACTTTCAAAACTGATCACGGAGTTTTTTCTTACGGAGAAATAGACGACGCGTCAGCAGTATTAATAAAAAAAGGACCTCCTTGCAAGGGAAGAGTTCTAGATTTGGGATGCGGCTATGGCTTCATCGGCATCACATTAAAAACAATGTATCCTTCTATTGAATTATATCAGTCGGACATCAACGAGAGAGCGCTGGACCTTTGTAAAGCTAACTGCCTTAACAACGGTATTGTTTCTAATTTTATTTTATCGGATGGTTTTGAATCAATTGAAGATTCTTTTGATTGTATATACCTTAATCCGCCTATACATGCTGGTAAAGATATTTGCCGGAAACTGATAACAGACTCTATTAAACACCTTACTCCAGGCGGCGTTCTCGCAATAGTAATTAGGAAAAAACATGGAGCCAAGAGCTATTTAAAATGGTTCACTGACAACAGAATCTCCTACGAGATTGTCGAAAAAAAAGACGACATATATGTTATAAATCTTCATAATAGCAATTAAGTTCAGGTATGGGGCCATGTTGTTTGGCAGTTAAAAATGCAATATGATTCGCTACCGCACATATTTCACGTGGTTTGAAACCTTCTCTCCTTAGATATAAAGATACAGCAGTGCTACAGTTTCCGCACCCTGTCGGATCTACCGCTTGGTCTGCTTTCTCAGAAGGTATCGTTCCTGTATCTATACCGTTTTCTATCCAGGAAGAACCTTTTTCGCCTTCACGGAGAAAACACGGTTTCTGCAGATTAATAATACTCGATACAACTTTTTCTCTGCTTTCTACTTCAAAAAACATCATTGCTTCCGAAAGATTGCATGAATAGAAGTCGACCTTATTAATATTATTCAACACTGTTTCTCTTAAAGTAGGGTCAGTATAAGACACCGTTGTTGGTTCCCACATGATCCTCGCATTTGGAGCTTTTTCACGTATTCTTTCTATGTCGTTGAATATTCTCTCAAAAGCATTAGAATCCAAATATAACCCTTTCAACGAAGGAGAGAGAAAAGGGAAGAGTTTCTCGTAAGTAACATCACAATTCTTTGCCTGCTTCTCAAAATAATCTTTCCCGTATATGGATTCTTCCTTCCAGCTTCCATCTGTATTGTATTTTAAAACCGTGTGGTGAGTAAAAGGCATACTGTGATAAACGCCATCTGAAGGAATACGATTATGTTTCCAATAATCTCCGAAATAATCAGTAAAATCAGAACCGCATGACGTTACAGGAAGTACAGCTTCTGTCAATAAGCGAATGCCGCTATACGCAAAAACACAACATCCACCTAATAATCCGGCAGTCCTTCTATTGTCAGCATAGATGATATCATTAACGATCGATATACCAGAAACGATGTATGACCAATTCATCAGATAATAGTCAGTCCTCCGTTGACAAACTCAAACATGTTCTCATATTTAAAGCCTAGATTTCCATTAATTTGAGCAATATGAGGCTCAAATGTGATTGGCTTCCCATAATCAAAAACACATCTGTTCTCTTCTGGGATGATTGTCACTCGATTATCAGGATGTCTTTCTATGGAATGCCCATAATTACCATGATAGTCGCAATTACGATATCCATGCTCTTTTAATATACGTGTGGCCATGTTATGGATATCGGAGAATGTTGTTTTAGTATCCACATAATTAAGAAAGCATTCGTGTAATGTCTTTTCCATTTCCATTCCTTCAACGATTTCAGGATTTGAAGACATTTCCCAAGGTATTACTTTCCCGTTTTCCAACACATAACTTCTAGCCATGTCGCCCCAACCATCTTCCCACATCGGCGCAACATCAATGGTCACAAGATCATCATTCATAACAGTAATACCCTCAAACATTGAATCGGGGGAAAGATGTGCAGAGTATGTTGTGTGAGGACCGAATAAGATCAATGCTGCATCGCCATGGGTCCACCACCCAGTACTTCCTTTGCTTAACATCAAGTTTTCACAAGTATGATGCAACTCTTCACGCGTCATTCCCGGATGAATAAAGTCAGATATGTTATCTAGACAATACCTTGCAATTTGCTGTGCTTTTCTGATTTTTTCATAATCAATGTCAAGTCTCTTCATGTTTTCCCTCGAACTCCCCAATGATATAATGAGATATATTTCTATTAATGCAGGTTTAATAATGTATTATTTTGATGATAGCAGAAATCGGAACGTTTTAGCTCTTCTCTTTCTATGCTATGCCTTTTTAGAAAGTATTTTTTTCGGCTATGCCATGGAAGGTTTGTACGGATTTCTATATCCCGTCTTTTTGGATATCCTATCTGTTTTTATCATATCATGCCTTAGTTATTTTTTGGATTATACTCGCAAGATGAATGTTGTTTTTATCGTTGCGGGGTTGTTTTTGGTCACTATATTCACTTCTCTGTGCCGGCTTTACTTTGATCTAGGTCCTGAAGCCGGCTTCTACGCAGTGCCCACATTATCCTTTTTTAGAGTTTTTTTCTTAAACCTGCTATTCAGTAGCGCTACTGTCCTTTTTTCAGGGGTTCTCAAGATCAAGTTATCAAAAAAGTCTTTCTTATATTCAGTTGTGCCTTTCATTATTTACTTTTTATACGTTAAATTCATTATCAAAGAATCATACTTATACGCTTTTCTGGTATTTGTGATAGCCATTTTTTCTTTGCTCTATCTAAAGCATCTTACCGGTACTAACATACAAATCTGCACTAAGCACAAAGTATTCATTGCCTTGTCTTTCACAGTTTCTTTGGTTCTGTATTTTATCTATCAAGGAGGAATACTTCTTACAATTGAACCTGCTTCGTTTTTAAATATTATCCTTGTTTTGGCAGGAATCATTTTTGCTTTTTATAAAAAACGTCTTGGATTATACATCGCCGAATTTTCTTCACTTCACATGGTCTTTGCGTACCTATTGGCTTTTATCCATAATGACTGTGATTTAAATATGGTATTCGGAGCTTTTCCTATGCTGATTGTGTTTGTAACACTGTTTCTTATCAATATGAAGATAGATAATACTTTGAGGGAGGATAATTGATGAGGAAACTTATTCTCGACTGTGACACTGGTCACGATGATGCTGCTGCTATTACTTTGTCCTTAGCAAGTCAGCAATTGGAGCTTCTAGGCGTAACTACTGTTATGGGGAATCTTCCATTAGACCAAACTTACCGAAATACCCGGGACGTGATTGCATACTTTGGAACAGGTACGCCTGTTTTAAAAGGCTCCTCCGATCCCTTGTTGAGAAAAAGATGGGTAGGTTCCGAAGAAGACCGCGGCCGTTTTTTCGATAATGACGAATTGACTGACCTTCCTGAATTGAATGTTGATGCAGTTACTTGGATGAAAGATACTTTGGAAAATAGTGAGGATAAGGTTACTCTTGTTCCTCTCGCTCCCATGACCAATATTGCAAAACTTTTGACTTTTTATCCTGATCTTGTAAAAGAAAAAGTGGAATCCATCGTCTGTATGGGCGGAGGTTACAAATTTGGTAACTCAACCGGCGCTGCAGAACTGAACATCTATGCTGATCCCGAAGCGGCACAAGCGGTATTCTCTTTCGGTATTCCTGTCGTCATGTGTGGCCTGGACGTATGTCATAATGCATACATTACCAAAAATGATTATCTTGCCCACTTCAGTGATATAGATAATAAAGCCGGTCGCTTCTTTTCCAGAATCTGCGAAGATAGTTTTTCCTTTGAGGAGAGAGAGGATATTCCGGAAAGATTCAAACTATGGAAAAGGCCTGGCGCAATTATTTATGACACCGTTCCGATAATATATCTTCTTCACCCTGAAATCTTTGATACGATCCCCGCTGGCATATCTGTAGAATGTGCTTCGGAATTCTGCGACGGAATGACAGTTTGTGATACAAGCACATGGAATGATACGCCTAAACCACATTCTGTAGTTATCGATCTTGACCGGCCAGCCTATATTAAGGCATTAGAAGAAGTTTTGTCGGCATCTCTTGTTTGATAGGAAGGTTAGCAATGATGAATAACGTAACACCTTTGATTATAGATTTTGATCCCGGCCTCGATGACGCTGTTTGTTTTTTCATGATTTTAGGAAGCAAAAAATTCGATGTGCTTGGTGTTTGTCCGGTTAGCGGAAATAAAGGTCTTGAAATCACAGAATCAAACGCTCTTAAACTGTGCGAACTTGTAGGTAGGGAAGATATTCCCGTATTAAGGGGAGCTTCGAAGGGCATTCTCAAAGGAAGGCGGACTTCTGGAAATGTACACGGTTCTAATGGCCTTGGACGAAATGTAGTGCTTCCGGATCCAACTAAAAAAGTTGAAAAGGAATATGCTTGGGATTTTGTCTACAGAAAAGCAGTTGAATATAACGGCGCACTGGAGATCCTCGCGGTTGGTCCTTTAACTAATCTTGGAATTGCTTTTATTAAGTATCCCGAACTACATAGATTAATAAAGAGAATCGTTATAATGGGCGGTGGATTTGCCCGCGGAAATTGGACAGCAGCTGCAGAGTTCAACATCTGGGCGGATCCGGATGCTGCCCGAATCGTTTTTGAATCTGGTGTTCCCATGGCTATGATGGGATTAGATATTTGCGAGAAAGCAATTGTTTCTAAAGAGGATCTTTCTAGGCTAGATAACGGAGGTAAGATTTCTAGAATTGCCGCCGATTTAATGCGTGACCGCATTATGGGAAGGCCAGAGATGACCGAAGAACAACGCATAAAACATAAGGGAGGAATTGTATGTGACGCTGTGGCAGCTTGCTATATGATCGATCCCGAATGCATAGAGACAGAATATGTCGAGGTCAGAGTAGAGACCAAAGGCACGCTTACTGAAGGAAAAACGTATGCCTTGAGGCCCTTCACTGAAACTGAAACATATAATCCCAACACTTTCGCTGGTGTGTCTATCGACAGAGACCGTTTTGGTAATCTGTTAGTCGAAACGATCGCAAACCTGGACTAAAAATTATTAATTATAGAATTAATGCAGGAATGAAGCATATCATTCCTGCATAAGTTTTATAATAGCTGTGGGTAATGCATATTTCGTGGACAGTTCTTTTCTATCTGCCCAGACTAGATTGCCTGTCATTCCCGAGTTGCACGTGAGATAGTATGTGGAAATGCTCCATACAAGATGAGTAAACATGTGTTTATCTTCTCTAATATCCTGCATTCCTGTTGGTGAAATATGACAGTTATTTAGTAAATAATCGTAAACACTATCGGATTCTATCCTATTTTCACAATTCGGAAATTCCCACAAATTGGCCAGCAAACCTTTATTGGGCCTTTTTCTGATCCCATATTTTCCGTCTTCTCTCTTGATTATAAATACGGTGACGTCTTTGATTGTCTTGGATGATGTTTTTTTCTTAACTGGAAGCAATTCCACCTCGCTGTTTTTGTACGCAAAACATTCCTCAAATAATGGGCATTCCGAACACTTAGGCTCTCCATTTGGCAAACAAATTATCTCGCCAAGCTCCATAACCGCTTGGGTCAAAGATCCTGCACAATCATTAATATATGGTGTGATCATCTCACTGATTAGCTTCTTTGTTGTTCTTTTTGAGACATCCTCATATACAGGCAAATATCTTGATACAACCCTCAGAACATTACCATCCACTGCGATCCTGTTCTGGTTATACGAAATTGCACAGATAGCATTGGCTGTGTAATCTCCGATTCCCGGGAGACGCACTAAATCTTCATAATCAGTGGGAAACCTCCCTCCAAAGTCTGACACAATCATATGTGCTGCCTTTTTCATATTTGTAGCCCGGGAATAGTATCCAAGTCCTTCCCAGCACTTCATCAAATGCTCTTCATCGCTGTTCGCCAATGCTTCAAGATCTGGATATTCAGATATGAAGGATACATACCTATCCACAACAGAAGGAATACGCGTCTGCTGAAGCATGATTTCTGAAACCCAGACATTGTACGGATCGTTATTGATTCTCCAGGGTAAATCACGCTTATTGCGATCGTACCACGCTAGAACAGAATCTATTAAATATTCGATTTTATTCCCACTCGTCATTCCTGAAAAGGCCTTTTCCTGTTAAACTCTTTAGGCTTGTCTATAATAAACTTCATTACACAAACAACCCCGACTATGATAAGTCGAGGTTGTCCTTTCTGGCGGAGAAGGAGGGATTCGAACCCTCGAGGCGCTTTTGACGCCTACACGATTTCCAATCGTGCGCCCTCGGCCAAGCTAGGCGACTTCTCCATTGGCTGAAAACTAGATTAGTATATCAGTCGTCTTATGATTTGTCAAATTATAATTATTCAAACATATAACTATATTCATAATACCAGATACAGATTACCCACATGAAGAAAAGGTTATATAGCAATATATATTATTGTTAAAAAGCCAACTTTGATATAGAATGAACTAAGTTTATGGAGGTATTTCAATGGAACGTGTTGAGATCAAATCATTATTTACAAGCACTCTGGAAAACAATGCGCTGATCACGGTCGCTGGATGGGTAAAGACTTCTAGGGAGAGCAAAAATATAGCTTTTCTGGAAGTAAATGACGGTAGTTGCTTTAAGAATCTTCAGGTTATTCTCGAGGCATCCAAGTTCCATGATCAGGACGCATATAAAAAGGTAGCTAACGCTCCTGTTGGTTCTTCTGTAATTGTAAAAGGTAACCTTATCCTTACTCCCGATGCAAAACAGCCATTTGAACTCAATGCGATTGAAACTGAAATCGTTGGAACCGTAGAAGAAGGATATCCTCTCCAAAAAAAGCGTATGACACCTGAATTTCTGCGTCAGTTCCCGCATCTTAGAGCCAGAACCAACACTTTCGGAGCAGCTTTCAGGATTAGAAGCGAAACCGCATTTGCTATTCATCGTTTCTTCCACGACAATGGATATGTATATGTCCACACTCCCTTGATTACCGGAAGTGACGCAGAAGGTGCAGGAGCAATGTTCAGAGTAACGACATTGGACCCTTCTGACCCGCCACGTTATCCGGACGGCAAAGTGGATTTCTCTCAGGACTTTTTCGGTAAGGAAACTCACCTGACTGTATCTGGACAGCTGGAAGGGGAGAGCATGGCTCAGGCCTTCGGCAAGATTTATACATTTGGTCCTACATTCAGAGCTGAAAAATCCAACACTACCAGACACGCTGCTGAGTTTTGGATGATTGAACCTGAAATGGCTTTCTGTGATCTGGAAGGATACATGGATGTGGCTGAGGCAATGGTGAAATCCTGTGTCGCATATCTACTTGAACATTGCCCTGATGAACTCGCATTCTTCAACCGTTTCTATGACAATGATCTTCTAGAAAGATTAAATAAACTGGTTAATTCCCAGTTCGTCCGCATTACATACACAGAAGCGATCAAGTTGTTGGAACCTCACAATTCGGAATTTGATTTTAAAGTTTACTGGGGCTGTGACATGCAATCAGAACATGAAAGATACCTCACAGAGAAAATCTATCATTGTCCTGTATTCGTAACAGATTATCCAAAAGAGATAAAAGCATTTTACATGCGCATGAATGAAGACGGAAAAACCGTTGCTGCTGCAGATATGTTAGTGCCGGGTGTAGGAGAGTTGGTAGGAGGAAGCCAGCGTGAAGAGCGCTATGATGTTCTAGTTACCAGAATGAAAGAGTTGGGTATGAACCCTGACGACTACAAGGAGTATCTTGATCTGAGGAAATATGGCACTACGAAACATGCCGGATTTGGCCTTGGATTTGAACGTTTTCTTATGTATGTGACAGGGATCAGTAATATTAGAGATGTTCAACTCTATCCTAGAACTTTTGGAGCACTGCAATGATTACTTCAAAACCGCTGTCAGATTATACTTATGAAGAACTCCGTTCACTATATGATGAACTTAGTGGCGAATACTCTTCATTATGTAGTCAAAACCTGCAATTAAACATGGCACGGGGAAAACCGTCACCGGAGCAGTTGGATCTTGGAGCGGATGTTTTAGATGCGGTTACAGATATAAAAAACTGCTATGATGCAAATCATGTGGATTGCAGAAATTACAGTGACTTTTGGGGCCTCAAAGATCTGCGTCATCTTTTTTCCGAGATTATCAACGTCCCTGAATCCAACGTTCTGATTGGCGGAAACTCTTCGTTGACACTGATGTATGACACGATTGCCAGAGCTATGTTGCATGGCGTCGCACATTCACCACGTCCCTGGGGCAAGGAAGAAAAAGTCAAAATGATATGTCCTGTACCCGGTTATGACCGTCATTATACGATCTGCGAGAGTATGGGAATTGAGATGATTCCTGTTCCGTTAACCGATTCGGGACCGGATATGGATATTGTTGAAAGTCTTGTTTCAAATGATCCCCTGATCAAAGGTATATGGATTATTCCTGTATATTCTAATCCGACAGGTGATGTCTATTCCTATGAAACACTATATAGACTCGCCAACATGAGCGCAAAGGCTCCCGACTTTACAATTATTTGTGACGATGCTTATCCGCTTCACACGTTGAATGGTGAATTTGCAGATCCGATTCGCTTATATGAGCTCTGCGTTGATGCCGGTTATCCGGATCGCCCAATCTTTTTTGCCTCGACCAGCAAGGTTACTTTTGCAGCTGGTGGTGTTTCTTGTATCGCCATGAGTGATGAAAACTTCCGCATCGCTCTCCCTGCTTTGCAGGCTCAGTTTATCTGCATGGATAAGCTGAATCAATTAAGGCATACAAGAGCATTTCCCGATATGATTTCTCTGAAAAAACGTATGCTTGAGCATTGTTCTTTACTTGCGCCAAAATTCTCTTTGGTTGAAAAGGTGTTGGACAAAAAGCTTGCAGCCTTCGAGATCGCTAGTTGGAATCGGCCAACAGGAGGATATTTTATTTCCTTGGTTGTAATGGAGCATACCGCGTCCAGGGTTATCCAGTTATGTAAAAATGCCGGTCTTGTTCTTACTTCTGCAGGTGCGGGATTTCCGCACTCAATTGATCCGGACGACAAATATATCCGACTTGCTCCTTCTTTTCCATCATTGGATGAACTTGCAAAAGCAGCAGATATTTTATCCGTGTCGGTGTTATTGGCTTCTTTAGAAAAGAAGTTGAATTAATTCATAACGAGGTGTTTTGATGCGTTGTCCATATTGCGGTGCCTCTGATACAAAAGTAATAGACTCCAGACCTTCTGATGATGATCTGAAGATCCGCAGAAGACGTGAGTGCATCGTGTGCGCTAAACGTTTTACGACCTATGAAGCTGTTGAAACTACTCCTCTTATTCTTGTAAAGAAAAACGGGGAAAGGGAATTATTCGACAGAGAGAAACTACTCAAAAGTATGCTGAAAGCATGCGAAAAACGACCGATTAGTGCTGCCCAGCTCAGCGCAGTGTGCGACCGGGTTGAACGAAATCTCTTAAACCGTTTGGAAAAGGAGATATCTACCGAGATAGTTGGCGAGCTGGTAATGGATGAGCTGAAACAGATTGACAAAGTTGCATATATCCGATTTGCTTCCGTGTATCGAGATTTCAGGGATATTGAAACTTTCCTCAAAGCAATCAATGAAATACAAGCAGAATAAAAAAACTGAGCCCGTTTTCTAAACGGGCTCTTGTTGTGAACAAGTGTTTCCTTCAGATTGCATCTTTTATTACGTTTCACTATAATTTTAAATAGAATTCTGGAGGTGAATCCTATGAACTATTTTGTGCCTGTCACTAGCTTTATTAATGAGCTTCATTTGGATGTTATCCACAATTCCAGTGATATTGACGATAGAAATATACTTATTCCTGATGTCAGCAGACCAGGAATGATGCTTTTAGGTTTCCGTCAGCATTTTGATCCGAGAAGGATACAGATAATCGGACTAATGGAGTATTCCTATCTGGAAGGGTTGAATTCCACCGAACGGTATTATCACCTCGAGAGATTCTTCTGCGAACATCCTGTACTTGTTGTCCTTACGAGAAATCTGTCAGTTTTTGATGAGATGAGAGATCTCGCTATTAAATATGATGTTCCTCTATTGGGTAGCTCTACGAGTACGTCCGAGTTTATGTCCGCAGCTATTTCTTATCTCAATGTTGAACTTGCACCGCGCACACTGATGCACGGTGAACTAGTTGAAATTTACGGTGAAGGTATCCTAATCGTAGGTGAAAGCGGAGTAGGAAAAAGCGAAACAGCTATTGAGTTGATTAAACGCGGTCATAGACTTATCGCTGATGACTCAGTAGAACTTAGAAGAGTCTCCGAAAAAACTATAGTCGGTAAATCTCCGGATAATATACGATACTTTTCCGAATTAAGGGGAATTGGTATTGTAAATGTCAAACAGTTATTCGGAGTTGGCTCTATCAATATCACAGAGCGCGTAGAACTTGTAGTACATCTTGAGGAGTGGGACTCCAACAAGAGTTATTCCAAGATAGGAATGGGCACTGAAACCACAAACATTCTGGGGTTGGAAATACCAATGATCACGATACCAGTACGTCCCGGCCGAAATCTGGCTGTTATACTGGAAGTTGCTGCAATGAACTTCAGGAATCTCAAACTAGGATATGATGCAGAGCAAGAACTTTTAGACAACCTTGGTCTTGTAAAGTAAAGTGCGATAAACATGATAAATGTAAATAGTTTGATGCATATAGAGGGTCTCACTATCCTTAAGGATGAACCCTTATCCAAATATACCGGTTTCAGAACTGGAGGGCCTTCTACCGTTCTCATTCCTGACACCTTGGAGTGTTTTATATCCACAATTCGCTCTTTGAAAGATAACCGCCTTCCTTTTTATGTCCTCGGTAATGGAAGCAATGTCCTAGCTCTAGATGAAGGATACGACGGTTTTATTGTTCTTACGAAAAAAGCCCTTAACAGCATTGTGGTTGATGGCTCTTCTATAAAATCCGGCTCCGGCTGTATGCTGATTGAGGTGTGTAGGAGCGCGCTTTCTCATTCTTTGTCCGGACTGGAATTTGCCTACGGAATACCAGGCACCATTGGAGGCGCCGTGTATATGAACGCCGGAGCTTACGGAGATGAGATATGCAGTGTCATTAAGAAGGTTCAGATCCTAGATGATAACTGTGCAATTCGCGATCTTGATAAAGATGAACTGGATTTAGGTTACAGGCACAGTATCTTTCAGGATCATAAAGAATGGATCATACTTTCCGCTGAATTGGCTCTCAATCCCGGAAATCCTAAGGATATCTCTGATCGTATGAAGGAACTTCTGCAACGAAGAAAGGATAAACAGCCTCTTGAATTCCCCAGCTGCGGCAGCACTTTTAAGAGACCAGAAGGAAGTTTCGCTTCAAAACTTATAGATGAATGCGGACTCAAAGGATATAGGATCGGGGGAGCCGCAGTAAGTGAAAAGCACGCCGGTTTTGTAATTAATCTTGATTCTGCTACTTCAAAGGATATTCTGGATCTTTGTCTTAATATTCAAAAGATCGTACGTGATGATACTGGGTTTAATCTGGAACTGGAGGTCGAACTTCTGAAATAGGAATGAGTTTTTCCAATAAATGCAAAGAGGAGATTCTTGAAACTGACTTCAGCGATAAGAATATCGCTGAAGCTTTGATATACGGCCTATTTTCATTTTCATCCGGTGTTAATACCGATGAAATACTGATTACATCCGAGAATATATCCCTTCTGGAGACTGCTGCATTTTGTATGGTTTCAATAGGAATTGATGAATCTTACATAGAGATAATTCCCGGCAATAAGACCTACACGCTTTCTGTTACTTCGCGTGACAAAACTGAACTCTTGCTGGACCGTTTTGACCTTATGCTTTCTTCAGGAACTTATGAATTAAATGATTCCATCGTTTATACCCCGGAAACCCGAAAAGCATATATCATTGGCGCCTTTCTAGGCTCAGGTACCATCTTGTCACCGAGCAAAGGATACCATCTTCAGTTTTCTACTCAGCATTCCGAAAGAGCGCAAACCTTGTACAATCTTCTGCATGAGGAAGGATTTGAAGCAAAGCTCTCCAGGAATGCCTACAACTGGATCATATATTTCAAGAACTCCTCTATGATCGAGGATTTACTTACTTATATGGGTGCAATGTCCTGCTCGATGGAAGTTATGGAACTAAAGGTATACAAAGAGGTAAAAAATACTGTAACAAGAAGAGTAAACTGCGAAAGCGCTAATTTGCAGAAGACAATTGCCTCCGCGTCCGACGATGTGGAAATGTTCCGTGCTTTTCTTTCCTCAGGTGGAGGAAAAAAACTTAAGAAGGACCAACTTGCACTTGCAAAACTACGTATAAACCACCCTGAGTTTTCTTTTTCTGAACTCGCAGACCAATTAGGAGACGATATAACAAAATCCGGTGTAAATCACAGACTTCGTAAACTGAGAGAGATCATACGAGAGAACAATAATCATGACGACAATCAATGACAATCAATTTGTTCATCTTCACCTGCATACAGAATACAGTTTGCTGGATGGTGCATGCAGAATTGACAGACTGATGGAGCATCTCAAGTCCATCGGTCAGACTGCAGTAGCAATTACGGACCATGGCGTTATGTATGGTTGTGTCGATTTTTATAAAGCTGCCAGGAAAGCAGGGATCAAACCGATTATCGGTTGCGAGGCTTATGTAGCCCCTCGTACTAGGCACGACATGGTACATAAAATTGACAGCTCGCCTTATCATCTGATCCTCCTCTGTAAGAACGAAACAGGATATCGAAATCTCATTAAGATGGTTTCTGCCTCGAACATTGATGGTTTTTATAATAAACCACGCATAGACAGGGAGCTTCTTGAGAAATACCATGAAGGTCTCATATGCCTCTCCGCCTGTTTGGCAGGAGAGATACCTCAGAAACTGCTGAACGACGAATACAGTGCTGCTCTTGAAGTCGCCCGTTACTATAAAAATCTTTTCGGAGAGGGAAACTACTATATAGAACTTCAGAACCATGGAATTGAGGAAGAAATACGCATTATTCCTGATCTGATCCGAATCGCACGCTCTTTGGAAATTCCTCTTGTGGCTACAAACGACTGCCACTATATTCGCAAGGAAGATCATGAGATGCAGCACGTGCTTGTCTGCATACAGACAAATGCATCCTATGATGATTCACCTCTCGAATTTAAAACAAACGAGTTCTATGTGAAATCCGCACAGGAAATGTATGACCTGTTTGCACAGATTCCTGAAGCAGTCACAAACTCCGCCAAAATCGCGGAATCATGTAATTTTGATTTTGAATTCGGAAATACAAAATTACCAGCATTCCATGCTCCTGACGGAAAGGATAATCTGGCTTTTTTCAATGAGTTATGTGATAACGGACTCGTAAAAAGATACGGCGAAAACCCTTCAAAAGAAATAAGAGACAGGCTTGAATACGAAAAAAAGGTAGTAACCCAAATGGGGTATGTGAACTACTACCTGATAGTCTGGGATTTCATTGATTATGCCAGACGACATGACATTCCGGTTGGCCCCGGAAGAGGATCCGGCGCTGGAAGTATAGCAGCATATTGTATGGGTATAACAGACCTGGATCCAATCAAATATAATTTGATATTTGAGCGTTTTTTAAATCCGGAACGGGTAACTATGCCGGATTTTGACATCGATTTCTGTTACGAAAAACGCTCCATAGTCATTGACTATGTTATAGAGAAATATGGTTCCGATCACGTTGCCCAAATTATCACCTTCGGTACTATGGCAGCGCGCCTTGCTGTACGTGATGTCGGAAGAGTGCTGGAATATCCTTACTCTCAGGTAGACTCCATCGCTAAAATGATTCCTTCCGAATTAAACATTACCATCCAGAAGGCTTTTGACAGAAATCCCGAATTGAAAAAAGCATACGACAGCAGCAGTGATGTCAAACGCCTGCTGGATTTGGCGATGCAGGTAGAAGGAATGCCCAGACATGCTTCTACACATGCAGCCGGTGTTGTTATAACAGATAGGGAAGTCAGTGACTACGTTCCTCTCGCCAAAAACGAGAACAATATTGTGACACAGTTCACCATGACGACACTCGAGGAACTCGGGTTGCTCAAGATGGACTTTTTGGGTCTCCGAACATTAACGGTCATTTCAGATGCCGAAAAAATGGTTAAAAAGAAGGATCCTTCATTCAGCATAGATTCTATAGATTTTGATGATCCTAAAGTGTTCGGTATGCTGTCTAACGGTGACACGCTCGGTGTGTTTCAGCTTGAATCTTCAGGTATGAGACAGTTGATCGTTAACATGCAACCCAGGAACCTGGAAGATCTGATTGCTATCATTTCTCTGTATCGTCCGGGCCCAATGGACTCCATTCCTGTGTATCTGGAAAACAGAAAGAATCCCGATCACACAACATATATCACTCCTGAACTCGAACCTATTCTGAATGTTACAAATGGAGTGATCATTTATCAGGAACAGGTCATGCAAATATGCAGAGATCTGGCTGGATTCTCTTTTGGCAAAGCGGATGTTGTGCGCAGAGCTATGGCCAAAAAGAAAAAAGCTGTCATGGAGCAAAGTGGCATTGAATTTGTGGAGGGATGCAAAGAAAGAGGAATCTCCCCTGAAAAAGCAAATAAAATATTCGATGAAATGTCTTCTTTTGCTTCGTATGCATTCAACAAATCTCATGCAGCAGTTTATGCAGACGTTGCCTACCAGACTGCTTATCTAAAAGCTTATTATCCTCTTGAATTTATGGCTGCGCTGATGACAAGCATTCTGGATAACACAGACAAACTATTGGAATACATACCCGAATGTCAGCGTCTGGGAATTTCGATCCTTCCTCCGGATGTCAATACCAGTTCTGAAGTATTTACAGTTGAAAATGACCATATCCGTTTCGGCCTTCTTGCAATTAAGAACGTTGGCAGGGGACTTGTAGATTCCATTGTAAAAGAACGTTCGAATAACGGGATTTACCGGAGTTTTTCTGACTTTTACAGCCGACTTCCGCACACGAATGAACTGAATAGGAGGGCATTCGAGAATCTCATCAAAAGCGGTGCTTTGGACTGTTTGGGCCAGAATAGAAAGACCATGATTCAAAACATTGATGCCGTAACTAAAAATTATGGTAAAAACCGTAGGGACGAGCTAGAAGGGCAGCTCACATTCGGCAGTTATGATGATCTAGGTGAAGTCCATCAATTCCAAACAGATAACGATCTCGCGAAGTATGAGGAATATCCTACCAATGAACTCCTTCACTTTGAGAAAGAATCGCTTGGACTGTATGTATCCAGCCATCCGCTCCAGCAATACTCAGATGAAATACGCTCACTGCGTTTCACTCAATTTCGTGATATAGCGGATTCTCCTGATCATTTCGATAATAAAGTCGTGAGCGTTTTCTGCGAAATTACATCGATCAAGAATAAAACCACTAAGAAAAATGAAGTTATGGCATTTGTGCAGGCAGAAGACCTCACCGGTACAATGGAGTTATTTGTTTTTCCCAATACTCTTTCCCGATACTCTTCTGTCTTGAAAAAAGACAGTCTCCTTGTGTTTACGGGAAGGGTTTCCTCAAAAGAAGAGGAAGCTCCCAAACTCTTGGTGTCTGACGTGTACATGTTGAACGATTATAAGAACAGATCCGTAGCCGTCTCGTCCAAAAATGCCGCGATGTCGGACAACGTTAATAATCCGGACAATGGTACCGTGAAAGATGAGAAGAAAACCGGAAACGTAGTTCTGTACCTAAGGCTTCCTTCTGAGAACGACACGGATTTGGTAGAGAGAATCAGTGCAATACTTCGTATTTTTCACGGTTCAATTCCTGTTCACTTTTACTATTCGGATTCACGACGCAATATACTTGTTCCGGAAAAACTATTCGCTTCAACAGAACCTTATTTAAAGGAAGTTCTTGTAAAAATACTGGGTGACAAAAACGTAGTATATAAGATCTGAGAGGATATTTTCCAAAATGAATGTTTCAGAAGCTCAAAAAAGAATCTCTTACCTGCAAGAATTCCTGAAAGAGAATTCCCGGCTTTATTACGAGGAAGACAATCCTCAGATCGAAGATGAGGAGTATGATCATCTTCTGCGTGAATTGGAGGAGCTTGAGGAACAGTTTCCTCAGTTTCGCTCTAATACTTCTCCCACTGTTACTGTAGGAGGAAATACATCGCAGAAATTCAGCGATGTCATTCACCAAGTAAAAATGGAGAGTTTATCTGACGTCTTCTCTCCTGAGGAAGTCATTGATTTTGTGGACAAAGTCAAAGGTGAGTATCCGGATGTTGAGTTCTCCGTCGAGCCGAAAATCGACGGATTGTCTGTTTCACTGGAATATGAAAACGGCATTCTAATGAGAGGCTCTACCCGGGGAAACGGAACAGTTGGAGAAGATGTAACAGAGAACATCCGAATGATCCAATCGATTCCTGTATCTTTACCATGCAATACCTCCTACCTGGAAGTAAGAGGCGAAGTGTACATGCCACGTAAGGTCTTCGCTGATCTTGTAGAACAACAGGAAAAAGAAGGGATCACTCCATTTAAAAATCCACGGAACGCTGCCGCAGGTTCGCTGCGTCAAAAGGACTCAGATATAACAAGACAAAGAAAACTGGATATATTTGTTTTCAATGTTCAACGTACATCTGAAAAACTTACGAGCCACTGTGAGAGTCTCGACTGGATCAATTCTCTCGGTCTTCACGTGATCGAATCCTATAAACGCTGCCGTACCGGAGAAGAAGTTCTGAAGGAGATCGGCCGCATCGGTGATCTCCGCAGTACACTTCCTTACGATATAGACGGCGCAGTTGTAAAGGTGGATAACTTGCAGGTCAGGGATGAACTCGGCTCTACAGTCAAGGTGCCGCGATGGGCGATCGCTTATAAATATCCTGCGGAAATCAAAGCGTCTACATTACTTGATATTGAAGTAACTGTTGGGAGAACCGGTGTCCTTACGCCTACTGCTGTGTTTGAACCAGTCATCATATCTGGTTCTACCGTCTCGCGTGCAAGTCTGCATAATCAGGATAATATTAACCGTCTCGACATTCGAATCGGAGATACGATTGAAGTGCGAAAAGCAGGTGAAATTATTCCGGAGATTATAAAGGCTTATGCTCACAAAGAGGGTTCGCACGTTTTCCGGCTTCCCGAGACATGCCCCAGTTGCGGATCGAAAGTAGTTCAGCTCGGCGATGAAGTCGCTTATAGATGCATTAATCCGGAATGCCCGGAACAAATGCGGCAAAACCTAATCTATTACTGTTCAAAAGGCGGTATGGATATCCTTGGAATGGGTCCTTCCACAATAGACTCTCTCTTAAAAGCGGGCCTTATCCACAGTGTTGCTGACATATATGCCCTTACTGTTGATGACCTTACTCTTCTCGACAATTTCAAGGATAAATCAGCGAATAATCTGATTCGCGCTATTGAGAACAGCAAAAACAACAATCTTAATCAACTAATAACTGCACTTGGGATCAGGAATTGCGGGGGAAAGGCGGCTTTGCTTCTTTGTGAGAATCTGGGCTCTATTGAAGCTATTATGTCTGCTTCTCCGGAAAGGATCTCCTCTATTTCCGGCCTAGGTGAAACAATTGGGCAAAGCGTCTATGATTACTTCAGCCAGACCGGAGCTAAAGATTTAATAAATCGTCTGCGTTCCTATGGGGTCAATATGCAGTTCCATTCGGATAAAGTGTCCTCCAAATTAACTGGTATGAACATTGTTGTTACCGGAACGCTTGCGAATTATTCACGAAAAGAGATTGAAGATGCCATTAAACAAAACGGTGGTACTGTGACTTCATCAGTTTCAAAAAAAACCAAATACGTTATAGTGGGAGATAATCCAGGCAGCAAGGCAGTGAAAGCTAGAGAATTGAATATACCTATTCTTACTGAAAATGAATTTGAAGAGATGATACGCTGATTAAAACAGCAAAGCTAGTCGCTTTGCTGTTTTCCTTAACAGTATGTTAATTGAATGGGTACATTGCGGGTGATATAATTTAGGATAGTTTTTTATGAGGTGGAATATTAAAAATGACTCGATCTGACGCGCGTAGAAATGCTTTCCTGTACGTGTTCCAGTTATATGCAAACGATGAGATCCTGATGGATGAGCCTCTTGAATTGGAAGATGACCTCACACTCGAATCTGATGAATTCACGAAGCTTATCGTCAACTCTACAATAGAGCATCGTGAAGAAATCGATAAGAAGATCTCTGACAATCTGAAAGGGTGGACGATCGATCGGCTTTCCAAGGTATCGCTTGCTATCCTTCGTATCAGTGTAGCTCAGTTGCTATATATGGATGATATTCCATCCGGAGTCGTGATCAATGAGGCTGTTGAACTCTCCAAACACTTCGGAGATTCGGAAGATTATCAGTTTATCAACGGTGCTTTAGGTAAAATAGAAAAATCGTTGAACTGATACTGAATTGATATGAATCGCGAAAGCATAACCGTAACAGCATTAAATAGATATGTGAAATCTCTTCTGGAGTCTGATGAGGTATTGTCTCAGATCTGGGTTGAGGGGGAGATCTCAAGTTTTAAACTTCACACACCGTCCGGCCATATGTATTTCAGATTAATTGACGGGCATTGCGGGGTAAAATGTGTGATGTTTTATTCTAATGCCTCAAAATTGAAGTTTATTCCCAAAGACGGTATGAAAGTTCTCGTTAACTGCAGCGTTTCCCTTTATGAGGCAACCGGCGATTTCCAGTTATATGTACGCGATATCATTGAAAAAGGCGAAGGAAAACGTAAACAGGACCTGGATATACTGAAAGAAAAGCTCCAAAAGATGGGCCTGTTTGATAGCTCCAGAAAGAAACGACTTCCTCCATCGCCAAAAAGTATTGCAGTTATCACCTCCGAATCCGGAGCAGCTATAAAAGACATCTTCAATGTTATATCCCGTCGAAACCCTCTTGTTCGTCTGCAACTATATCCTGTAAATGTCCAAGGAGCATTTGCGGTGGATACCATTTGCAGTCGGATAGACGATATAAATAATTGTAAGAACGATGTCCCGGACCTTGTTATCATCACCAGGGGCGGGGGAAGCAAAGATGATCTTTGGATCTTCAATGAAGAACGCCTTGTTTTGAAGGCCGCCTCTTTAAAAGTACCATTTATCTCCGCTGTAGGCCACGAGATCGATTTTTCTCTTCTCGATTTTGTAGCTGATCTTCGTGCCCCAACTCCATCTGCGGCCGCCGAATTAGCCGTACCGGACCTTCAGGAAGCACTGATTCACAGTGAGACCTTGCTCAATAATATCAAAGGACGCCTTCTTATACTGATTCAGAATAAAAAAGACAATCTGACGGAATCCAAAAACGAACTCAATCAGACAATCGATTCTTATATTGATGGAAAAAGGAAAGAACTAGATACCTTGGAGAAATCCTGCTATGCACTTTCTCCGGTCCACGTCTTACAACGAGGCTATTCTTTTGTTAAAAAAGGCGACGGCGTTCTCTCGCATGCTGCTGATGCATCGGTAGATGATAAGGTTGCGGTCGTTTTCTCAGATGGCCAGCTTAATTGTATTGTTAAAGAGGTAATTCGCAATGAATGATGATTTGATCACCTTCGAACAGGACTTAACTCGAATAGAAGATATAGTAAATCAATTATCTGCCGGTACCGTCGGATTGAATGATGCTGTCGCTCTGTATGAAGAATCTGTTGCGCGGCTACGTCATGCGAGGGATCTTTTGGATAAAGCCGAACTTCGCGTGATCCGTCTGTCAACCGAGAATAATAACAAGGGGGAAGACTCCGTTGAATTATCAGGAAAAGATTGATCAATATCTGGAAACTGTAAATAATGGGCTCATGTTTTTTACCCGAAAGGATAAAGGCCTAGTCGGAGAAGCGATGCGCTACAGTCTGATCGGCGGAGGAAAAAGAGTAAGGCCGACACTTGCGCTGATGACTTGCGAGTCTCTTTGTGGTGATTGGCAGCCAGCTTTGCTTCCTTCCTTGGCAATTGAAATGGTTCATTCCTACTCGCTAATACACGATGACCTTCCGTGCATGGACAATGATGATTACCGTCGTGGACAGTTATCCTGCCACAAAAAGTACGGCGAAACGGTTGCTCTTCTGGCAGGAGATGCTTTGCAGGCTAAAGCTTATGAACTCCTTGCGAGCATTCCAGACACTGCAATTGGACTTCATTGTGTAAAAATCTTATCTGAAGCATCCGGTATATCCGGAATGGTATACGGGCAAGAGCTTGATTTGTCCGAAAGCAAAGATCTTCATTCTTTACAACTCATAAACCGTAACAAGACGGGAAAAATGATTACTGCGGCTGTTCTGCTTGGCGAAGCGGCAGCAGCCAACCAGGATCCTACAATTAAAACATCACTCAAACAATATGCAGACAGCATTGGAGAAGTTTTCCAAATTGTTGACGACATTCTTGATGTCACCAGCACCAACGAAGTTTTGGGGAAACCCGTTGGTAGTGACATTAAGAACAATAAAGAAACCTATGTGAGTCTATTCGGCCTGGAGAAAGCAAAGGATTATGCGAACGAGTTGACACAGAGTGCTTGTGATCAACTGAGTTCGTTGAAGGATAAGGCAGCTCCTCTAAAATGGTATGCCAATCAATTATTAGTGAGGATTAAATGAGCGACAAACTCTTAAATTCGATCGAAAAACCTTCAGATGTAAAAAAACTAAATAAATCCCAAAAGCATCAGATTTGTGATGAAATCAGGGATGTAATGATAGATGTCATATCCAAGAATGGAGGCCATCTCGCTTCCAATTTAGGTGTTGTGGAATTGACCGTTGCTTTATTTTCCGTCTTCGACGCCTCAAAGGACACTTTTATATTCGATGTCGGACACCAGTGTTATCCTTATAAACTTCTCACGGGAAGAAATGAGGCTTTCGAAACAATTCGAAAAGAAGGGGGCATATCTGGTTTTCCCAGACCTACCGAGAGCAAGTACGACGCTTTTGTGGAAGGTCATGCAAGCACCTCTATCGCTCAGGCTATCGGACTTGCAACTGCGAAAAAGATTAAAGGGGATAATTCTCATACAATAGCAATTATTGGTGACGGGGCGCTGACTGGCGGCCTTGCTTTTGAAGCGATGAATAATATCTCCCAGGATCTGTCCAATCTGATTATCATTCTAAATGATAATTCCATGTCCATTTCAAAGAGTGTTGGGAGCTTATCCCACTATCTTATGCAACTCAGGAACTCTGAGAATTATATCAATCTCAAAGGTAGCGTAAAGAAAGTCCTTCGCTCGGTTCCGGTCTTGGGAAAACCAGCAGAAGATCTGATTACCAACATTAAAACATCCTTCCGCAGAGGATTGTTTGACGGAACATTATTTGAAGAATTTGGTTTTAACTATGTGGGTCCCGTTGACGGACACAACCTTGATGATCTGACCCACCTTTTTCGGCAGATCTCTCTAACAGGAAAGGGCCCGTACTTTGTTCATATCATTACTCAAAAGGGAAAAGGCTTCAGTCTAGCGGAAAAGAATCCAGGAGCGTATCACGGTGTCGGCCGTTTTGACCTGGAAAAAGGAAACCCAGATATATCATTAGCGGATAGTTTCTCTAATACCTTCGGCCGTGAACTTAACAGAATTGCGGATAAAGACCCTTCTGTTTATGCAATTACGGCTGCAATGAAATACGGAACTGGCCTTCAATACTTTTATCACTCGCACAAAGACAGATTTAAGGATGTCGGGATCGCAGAGGAGTATGCTCTCTGTATGGCTACAGGACTGGCCAAAGGTGGTATAAAACCGGTCTTCTGTGTTTACTCCACCTTTTTGCAGAGATGCTATGATCAGTTGATTCATGATGTCTGCCTCAACAACAGCGATGTACTGCTTGCTATAGATCGGGCGGGATTTGTAGGAGATGACGGTGAAACCCATCAGGGCCTGTATGATGTTGCAATGTTGTCTACACTGAACAACTTCAAAATCGTATCTCCCGCCAACTATGATGAACTGATCTATTGGCTGAATAAATTGATGGATGAAAAGGGTCCCAGAGCAATCAGATATCCCCGAGGGAAAGAAGACAGACGGATAAGCAATTACCGTTGTACGGGCAATCTTTTTGACCATATTCAGTCAAGCGAGACAGAAGCAGCGTCTCTTCTGCTCGTCACTTACGGAAGAACCTTTGCTGAAGCTTTAAACGCTGCTCAAATGCTTAAAGCGGAAGGAGTTTCCGTTGATGTTCTGAAACTGAATCAGATATTCCCGATTGTTGAGGAAGCTTCAAAGCTGGCAGATGAGTATGATCATGTGCTCTTCATCGAGGAAGGGATCCTTTCAGGGGGAATTGCAGAACAATTCGGAAGAAATATGACGAGTTCTAATAATCTCACGATACGTGCTGTCAATGACAACCATATCCGACAAGCCAGTGTGGAAAGACAGTTAGAACTGTATGGTCTGGACAGTAATTCGCTCTATAATATGGTAAGGGACTTCTTAGGAAATGAAAAAGAGACTTGACGTCTTAATCAGTGAACGCGGGCTGTCTGAAAGCCGTGAAAAAGCGAAAGCGTTGATTATGTCTGGCGTCGTTTATGTGAACAACGAAAAGCAGTTAAAGGCAGGAACTGAGTTTGAGGAAACCGTCGAGATCATAATCTCGGATACGCTCAAATATGTGAGCCGAGGCGGTTATAAACTTGAAAAAACTATCAATAACTACGGCCTTGACCTTAAGGGACGAATCTGCGCTGATATAGGATCTTCAACCGGCGGTTTTACAGACTGCATGCTTCAGAATAATGCCTCAAAAGTCTACGCAGTTGATGTGGGATATGGGCAGTTGGCATGGTCGTTAAGAAACGATCCCCGTGTAGTTTGTCTTGAAAGAACAAATGCACGTTATCTTACGCATGAGGTCATCCCGGACAATCTCGATTTCTTCTCGATGGATGTCTCCTTTATAAGTGTGAAACTGATCCTTCCCGCTGTCTATGACCTTATGACTGATCATGGTCAGGGAGTGATCTTGATCAAGCCTCAGTTCGAAGCAGGGAAAAATAAAATAGGGAAGAACGGAGTAATCCGTGATCCTTCTGTACACAAAGAAGTGTTAGAGGATATCACCTCATTTTTAGAGAAAAACGGCTTTGGCATTCTCGCTTTGGATTATTCACCTATCAAAGGGCCAAAAGGTAATATAGAATTCTTGGCTTATGTGGAGAAAAACTCCACTTCTAACTCCTTCAATATCGATGAAGTAATCAGAAGCGCGCATTTGGAATTGGACCACTAAACTAAAATAGGATCCGTTAGAAACTGTAAGAGGAATCGAAATGCTTTGTGAATTGCAAATCGAAAACGTCGCTGTAATAGAAAAAGCCGTCGTCTCCTTCGAGAAACGGTTTAATGTGCTCACCGGTGAAACGGGAGCTGGAAAATCTATTCTTATCGACTCGATTAATGCGATACTAGGCAACCGCACTAATAAGGAAATCGTCCGCAGCGGTGCTGACAAGGCTTCGATCGTCGCTACTTTTGACAATATTCCGTCCTCTCTCAAAGCTGCCATGGCAGATCAGGGATATGACTCTTCGGATGTCCTGATTCTTTCTCGTGAAGTATTTGCAGAAGGACGGAGTCTTTGCCGCATCAATGGAAAACCTGCTACTGCATCTATTGTACGGGAATTATGTCAAAACCTCGTCAATATACACGGTCAGCTTGATAATCAGGAACTTCTTGATCCGGATAAGCACATCAATATCCTAGATCGTTATTCTGACCTCGAGCGTGATATACAGGAATATCAGATTACATTTGAAGAACTGCTTGATTTGCAAAAGCGTATTTCCAGTCTTCAGATGAATGAGAATGAGAAGTCAAACCGTATAGATCTCCTCACTTATCAACTTAACGAGATTGAACAGGCAGATCTGAAGCCGGAAGAGGAGACAGAACTTCAAAATAGGAGAATTGTCCTTAAAAACTCAGAACGTATAACTTCTTCATTGCATAATGCTGTTTCCTTGATGGATGAAAGCGACTCTCCGGATGGAACAAGTTCCCTTGATCATGTTTTATCCGCTTCAAATGAGTTAGAACACATCCGCGCATTGTCAGATAAAATTGACTCTGTTGCTTCCCGAATCAATGATTCCTATTTCGAGCTTAGAGATATAATCAGCACTATTCAACAAATACTGTCTTCATTTGAATACGATCCAAATGAAATGGAAACTCTGGAAGACCGGTTGGACCTGATATATAAACTAAAGAAGAAATATGGTGAGACTATTCCTGACATTATGACTTACGCTGAAAACGCCCGGAAAGAACTAAATCAGATCGTAATGTCTGATGAGCTTCTGGATCAGTTAAAAACAGAGTTTAAAGAAAAGAAAGCTCAGGCGATTAAACTAGCTCAATCTCTTTCAAAAAAGCGTTTGGATGCATTTTTGAAGTTTTCTAAAGAGATTAAAAACGAGTTATCCTATCTCAACATGCCTACTGTGGAACTTGAAATAGACCACAGACGGACGAAGGAACTCACCCCTTCCGGAATGGATCAAATCGAATTCCTGATTTCTACAAACCCGGGAGAAACGCCAAAAGCGCTTTCCAAGATCGCCTCCGGAGGCGAAATGGCAAGAATCATGCTTGCCATAAAAAATGTTCTGGCAGAAAAAGATGGCGTTGCTACATTGATTTTCGATGAGATCGATACCGGTATCAGTGGAAAAAGTGCCCAGAAAATAGGGGAGAAGTTAAAACAGATATCACTTTCCCATCAAGTAATATGTGTTACGCATAGCGCACAGGTAGCAGCCTATGCGAATAACCATCTAAAAATTGAAAAAAGCGTTATCGGCGGAAGAACCTATACCTCCGTCAAAAGCTTGGATCATAAACAACGTGTTGAGGAACTGGCCCGGATCATCTCAGGTGAAAACCTCACCTCAATTTCGCTAAAAAATGCAGAAGAAATGCTTTCTATTGCGCAGGATCATTTAAAGGAGTAATCACTGCTTTGGACAAACATGTAAGATTTCTGATCAATGCCGCCTACTACGGTGTAATAGGTATTCTGATCATTCTCTTTTTCCGTTATGGCTTTCATTATATAATGCCGTTCTTTATCGGATTCCTTATCGCTTATGCCTTCCATAAGCCGATAGCAATATTCTCAGAACACTCAGGCATGAGCAAGAAGATGTGTTCGATCCTCATTATCACTCTTGTAATTGTGATTCTTGCGCTGCTTTTGATCATTCTTGGGGTAAAAGTAGTTGACTGGGCTAAAATATTCTTTACAAGACTGCCAATATTCTATGCCAGGAATATAGAACCATACGTCACTGAGCTGCTCCAATGGTATGAGCACTTTGATATCATCGACGAACTGGGACCGACAATAGGATCTGTTCTAGAATCTACAGCCAACAACATTCTATCTTCTATCGGAAGCTTGGTTTCCGGGATGTCCGTTCGCATTGTTTCTCTGACTACAAATCTCGTTTCCAATCTTCCTTCTTTGCTGATGAGATTTCTCATGATCATCATTTCAGCATATTTCATCTCTTTTGATTATGACCGTATCGTCGCTTTTATCAAAAGACAGTTGTCACCTAAAACCGTCGATTACTGCGTTCACTTTAAGAATCATTTTATCCACACTGTGGGAAAATACCTTATTTCCTACATGACCATTCTCTTTCTGACATTTATAGAATTGTCGATACTGTTCACGATCGCAAGAGTAGAAAGACCTGTTTTAGTAGCTGCCGGCGTTGCTATATTTGACATCATGCCCATTGTAGGAACCTCAACCGTTATGATTCCCTGGATGATTATTGACGTTCTTACGAACAATTACAAACAAGCTATTATTCTGTTAGTCGGTTTTATTGCTATGCAGATCATACGTCAGTTTGCTGAACCGAGGATAGTAGGGAACCGGGTAGGACTTCATCCAGTTTTAGCTCTTATATGTATGTATGTAGGACTTCGGACGGTGGGCATCTTAGGTATGTTTGGCCTTCCTATCACCCTGGTAGTTTTAATCGAGATGCAAAAAGCTGGTTTGATACATATTTACAAAGAAGAACCTCAATCCTGATTCCGGATTAGTTCATATATCATGAGAATCATAACCGCCCGTCCAACGGGCGGTTTGCTCTTAGGCTAAAAGCCTAGGGTTACCGGCCAGCGTCTCAAGGCGCTGGCTTTCACCTTGTTCAAGCCCTATTGCCTTTGACTCTCGCCGCCCCTCAAAGGGCGTGGGTATTACTTACCCTGACCCCTGAAGGGGTCTTCATATTCCTTGACGCTAAGCTTATCCAGCGCTATGTCGTGTTTTTCCTGATCCTGAATGTACTTCCGAATGGTCGTCTCATTGAGGCCTACTGTACTCACGTAGTATCCTTCGGCCCA
>Ga0256404_1002307_pt1 | contig 42460 bp, 31 predicted proteins | sample RumenRJG_01DNA_FD_185990 | JGI IMG/M metagenome (GOLD analysis project Ga0256404, IMG submission 185990) | Bovine rumen microbial communities from Lethbridge, Alberta, Canada - RJG_01 | ecosystem: Host-associated > Mammals > Digestive system > Stomach > Rumen | place: Canada: Alberta | collected... | reverse complement strand
TTCTTCTTGGTTCGTACCTGTGCCAGCTCATCGTCAAACGCTGACAAACTCATTTGTTTATTCATGCTTTTATTATATCATAAACCGCCAATTTCCGAAACATCTTTTTGTGCGGTATTGCCTTAACATAATCTGATCCGATTGTTATATCATTAGTGGTGAAAGTATCGTAATTAGGGACACCGGAAAGGTTAACAAGATTATTTTGAGTATCCAACAGTTGAACCTTTAACTCACAGTTAGCAGAATTCTCGTCGCTGCCATACAGATTATGTGAGATAGTCAACTCACCGGCGGCTTCAGTCTTAGAGTAGAACGGAAGCTCTTCGATCAAACGCTGATTGGAGCTGTTGACAAGGTTGCTGATCGGAACCGTAACGGTTGCGGTCAAATTAGCTACATCAACAACAGCAGTATAATTCGTACCGGAAGCTTCAAGCTGAGCAAGCGTACCGCTGATATTCTCATAGAAATCAACAAGCTTGAAGTTTGCAAGCGGCTCGGTGGTCAAGGTGATGACCAGTTTATCGTTGCAATAGTTCTTATTGATATAATCCTTGGAAACCTCAATGATACCGGTAGTTCTCTCATAAGTCGCAAGAACAGTATCGTTCGCCGCTACAACCTGTGCCGCAACATAGCACAGCGCGGAACCCTTGTTGGAAGCAGGGTGCAGACGGTGAGAAACAAGTACAGGCTCACCGGAGGAGTTGTTGACAACTACATTGGTATTCTCCGCGCCGAGATTAAAGTTTACGCCATCGGTAACACCGGTAGTAGTGGTAGCGATACTGGAGCCGCTATCTCCGGTTACATCAGCGCTGCTGTAGACATAAACTGAATCAGGATCAGAAATCTCACGTACTCTTACCTTGGCATTCTCAGGAATACCGGGGAAGGTAATGGTCTCGCCGCGCTTGAGTTCGAAAGTACCATCGGTATCGATCTGGTTATTCGATCCAGATACACCGGGTTTCGTATAGAACAGCGGATAGGAGAGGTAGGTGCCGTTGCCCTCAAAGTCGAAGGTGATCTCCATCATGAACTCTTCATTGAGATTTGACGGAATATCATTTGTTTCCTTAGAAACAGTGAGGTTATGACACTTCATCTGATTCTCAAAGCGAGCGCGCAGATTCAGTACCTCTAAGCCGCCGGAAGCAGTAGGCAAGAAGTTGAAAATGTAACCATCGGTATTATTACCGGTGACTATGCCTGCAACATCTGGATCAATCGAATCTGCTGTCTCAAATACCTTTGAACCGTTTGCGTCATCATATACGATCAGAGAAGGAGTATAGTTGTACTTATTCGTGTTTTTAGACTCTTCCTTCAGAGTAAACTGATTGCCCTTCTGGAACTGTCCGACGAAGTGAGCGATATGCTCGCCCTCGCTGTTGTTTTGAATATGATAAGTGAGCGTATTATTTGAGGTCGGAGTCAGCTGAGTATCAACGCCGTTCATGGTGTAGGTAGGATTAGTTATACCGGACTCAAATTCACCGTCGTAGGAATGAGTGATCGTGAAGTCATCGCTCTGGAAGGATTCCTCAAATATGGTCTTTCGCTTACCATCGACATAGAAGTTAGACATATTAGAATCGTCGCCGGTCAATCCGTTGTCGGCGAAGAGACCGGAGTTGATCTTCTGAGAAGCGATACTGCTGTTAGTACGAACCTTCTTCTCGATCTGCAGGTCGTTATCGACTGCGTGGAAGGAGAAGCCGAATTTCAGGTTGGACTCCAGCATTCCGCGCTCCATATAGTAGATGGTCATGGTATGAACGGTGTTCGGGTTAAAGGAATCTGAAGCTGTATTGATAACAGAGCTGAAATCACCGTTTCTGGTCGCGGTAGAGATACTCTGCGGATCGCCGGCAACAGCCTCCATGGTGTTGAAGTCGATGTAACCGGTAGTTCTGCCGTGCGCGCCGCCGAGGTCGAGAACCAGCTGGTTGTCGATGAATACCCACAGGTCGTCGTCACCGGAGAAGTCGAAGGTCTGGTGAGTACCGTCATCGTTAAGACCGTTTGCGTTCAGTGTGAAGGGGATCTCAAGCTTAACGCCGAAACCGAGGTCACGGGCTTTCTTGTCGGAAGAGGAAAAGTTATTGATAGGCTTGAGATCTGCCTTTTCAGTCCAACTTCCTTTGAACCAACCATTAAACTTAAATTTTACTTGATTTGTCGTGCCGTTAGGTAATGTAATATCACCAGTTTTATTATTTACATTAGAATCACCAGTACCCCATGAGCCATTATTGGTTTTTAATCTAGCAATAATTAATCGATCATATTTTGAGGTATCAGGATTAGTGAATGTAATATTATTTCCATCCGAAGTGTTTTCAGATATCTTAACCCACGTGCTCTCGCTAGTATTATTACTATTCCACAAATAAGCATACCAATAATCTTTTCCGCTACCTATATCACTATAATAGCCTTCTCTATCGATATAGATTGTACTTGTTGGATAAGGCGCATTAGTTATAATATTATTATAATCAAACGGATAGAAACCTTTTGTGCTAGCTTCATTTGAGCTAACGATTTTTCCGGATGCTTGATCATAATAGTTGATCTGCGCGGTCTTGTCTGTCGTATTGATATCGGTAATGTACGCGTTGTCTTTACCGTCTGTGCTGTCATATTCGTAATAGGTATGCGTACCGTTGTTATATCCTGAAATCGTTCCCCAAGAGCCTGATGAATAGCTGGAAAGCGTATACTTATTATTATCACCAAAAGAACCGGCGTCATAAAAGTTCCAAGTACCTGTATCAGTATCATTACGTCTAATCCACTCGACCTGAGAATATGATCCGGAAGGGATGTTGGCTACATATAAATGATCAGCTACTTTCGTCATCCAGACCCAGTGATTTCCACTTGTTGTAGTGCCGTTATGGAAATTTGCAACTAATACTGCATTGTCACTTTCCCATCCGGTACTTGCTGTATCCAGATATATGACTTTATTCTCTTCTTTTCTCACAGGGAAAGAAGAAGAATGGAGAATCGTCGCAAGAGCGGTATTCTGATTATTGACGCCGGAGAGAAAGTCTTCATCAAACATCGCCATCGCAGCGCCGTTTTCGGTTACTGTACCCTTCGAATCTTCTGCGTCCTTCTTGTAATAATGTGCGTTGCCGCCCTCAAGTGTTTTACCGGTCAAGCCGTTCAAAGACGCGTTATGATCGCCGCCATCAAGGCCGTTTGAGTTATTGACCTTTTTATTGAAATGATAATAACCGCTGACGAGAGCATCAGTCGCATTAGCGTTCAAGTTACCGAAGTAGAGAGGATATGTGATGTCGTTCTTCGGATTGTTTGTATTATCAGCGTAAGCGGACAGCGCAGAATTCAGCTTCTTGAAAGGATCATTGTTTGTAATATTGTTGTTGTCATAATCCCTCTGAGTGTATCCCTTCATCCAGCCGCTGGTGATCTCGTGATCGACATAGTAGTCATAGAAGGAAGCCTGGATACCGGTGTAGATGTCGTCGTCTCTCAGTGTATCACCGTCGGTCACGGTATAAACATTGTTGCGCGCAACAAACTGACTCCATGTACCGGTACCACCCGAAATTGTATTGATCTCGGGATGATCTTTATCGTAAACGGTGTACATGAGGTTATCCGGAGCGCCGAGAGAAGTATCTAACCACGGTATTTCAACGTAACCGGAGGATTTGCCGTCACCGATGAAGGCGATATGAGTTGCTTCACCGGGAACAACGAGCTCCCAGATATTGGAGTTATCCCTCTTTTTCATTGTGGTACCGGAAATATACTCGTCAGTACCGCTCTTAGCATATACGTAAATCATGGAATAGCCGGCGTACATGTTGTTGAAATAGATCGTATGGGGAGTGATCTGTTCCAGATCAGCCGTATTGACCGTAACGGTTGTGTTACTCGCGGGCATAGCAAAGCTAAAGCTGTCACCGTTTTTAGTAACGGCAGGAGCGTCTACAGCACCAGCAGGTGTAACCGTGATGCTCCTTGTTCTGTATCCTGAGTCAGGAGTGACTTCTACAGTGATATTCGCGTTCTTGGGAATATTAGTTAGCGTATCACCTTCGCCTACTGTCTGTCCGCCGTAGGTTGCTGTGACCTCGGCATTCGCGATGTTATCTGCAACGGTCAAAGTGTAACGCGGAGACGCTACCATCGTCATCGTTACGGTATTAGGCTTTGTAAACGTTACGGTAACATCGTAGTAGTTAGCTGAAGTAACGTTGTACACAACGTTATCGGCAGGAACTGCACCTGCCCAGCTGCTATCCTTACAGACCTTAAACTCAATATTGCCGGAAGGCAGATAGACATTCTCCTTAGTCCAGGTATAGCTGTTATAAGTGTCGTCGACTGCGGTCATATCATTTCCTTGGCCGGTAGTGGTGCTCCACTTGGTGCCGAATAAGTTAGTGCTGTTACCGGTTACGGTCCAAGTGATTTCCGAAGCAGCCTTAGGGAAGGTGATGGTAACATTAATAGAACCGGTGTCAGAAGAGTTATACTTGAATGTATACTCACCGGCATCACTTGTAGTCAGAGTATTGTTATTGGATCCATTGCTTTTATTGAAATTGAAGCCATTAGTATAGGCTTGATTAATCGTAGCTCCTTGTCTATACTGAGAGCCGTCTCCTCCTAAGAAAACAAATTCATAAGAAGTGTTAGCGGGAAGTGTAGCGGAATAGGTGCTATCTTCTATGTTATGCTCTGTCCAACTATCCCACGAACCTTTGATTCTGACTTTGCCAAGACCGGTAGCCGCCAGGTCAGAATCGCCCTTAGAGCGAAGGAGGGCTTCTCCGGCGACAGCATCATCAGCATCTTCATCTTCATCAGACACGCCGAGCATGGTTTCCTCTGTGTCGAACTCATCAGCGGCAATAGCGAAATCATCCGCTGCGACCGTTTTACCGGTATGCTCATCCGCCGCGTCATCGGACTTGGTGACAGCCAGCGCGCTGAGCACCGAGCCGGAGCCGATCGCAGTAAAGAGCATGACGAAGAACATCAGTATCGCGATGGAACGGATACCAAAGGCGTTCGCGCTGATCTTCGCAGACTCTTTTTTTGTTTGATCAAACGTTTTTTTCATTTGCTAAATCCTCCCTTAAGAGTTAGTTTTTGCCATCTATATATGAATCTGTAAAAGAATACAGAATTATGACCGATTACAGATAAAGCGCAGGAGAGCGAAGAGTTCTACACTTCATTTATACTAATCCTTAATAAAAACCTTTATCACATTTATTGGGCTAAATTTCGCATAGCTTTGTTGGACTCCTTGACAGGCGCCAGTCTGCCTGCGTCGCCCGCCGTGCTCTGCAAAATTTATCCCTAATATCTGATTAAATCTTTTTATTAAGGATTAGTATTACAGCAGGATGATCAGTCATCACAGCGTCATCTGAAACCGTGAAACTCGCAAAAAAACACAAGATATTATGCAAATGTCATATGTTTATATACGACATCAGGCATTTAGTTTTAAGCTTAATCCGCTTTTGTGCATGTTGCACAAAATGGCGGTTTTATGTAACTGTTCTGTAATATTTCTTGTAAAGAAATTTCGATTGTTTAATTTTCTGATGCAGAATATTACAACTTTGCGATAAATTGCCGCTGTATGCTTTATCTGGTCATATTTATGATTTTTGTATGTGAATAATCGTGTATATTATTGACGCTGCTGTCAGTGTTTCTACGCTTTTCGTCAGAAAAAGATTTACTACTTGCAAAATAAGTCATGATACGATATAATTTTCTTGGGTGTTAATGATGAAGATTAAAGATAATTTTATTTTGAAAGAAATCGCCGGCTCGTACGTCGTTGTTCCTGTGCGTTCCAGAGCAGTAGATTTCTCCGGCGTCATCAAGCTGACCGAGAGCGGCGCTTTTTTGTGGAGATTGCTGGAGAAAGGCGCGGATAGGGAAGAGCTTGTCGCGGCGTTACTTGACGAGTACGAGGTTGATGAAGTGACCGCGTCCAAAGACGTAGATCGTTTTGTCGACAGTCTCAGAGAGGCTGATCTTCTTGGCTGATAAGATTTCCTTTGACGACTTTGTCGCTGTGATGCAGGAGTGTTTCTCACGCGGACAGGAGCTGACCTTCACACCGACAGGCACCAGCATGCTCCCGATGCTGGACGGCAAAAACGACACAGTCACCTTTTCGCCTCCGCCCGATAGATTGAAGAAATATGATGTCGCGTTTTATCGCCGCAGTCGCACAGGTCAGCTGGTCTTGCACCGACTGGTCGGCTTTGATAAGAACGGCGGATATATTTTCAGCGGGGACAACCAGTATTATTATGAATACGGTGTTGGAGTTGACGATGTGCTTGCGGTAGTGACTGCATTTACGCATGATGGCAAAACCTGTTTGCCTACGGATTTTCGCTATCGGTTCTATATCCGACGCATGATGCTGAAAAAACGGCTGAGGATGTGTGCGTCAAAGGTCTATCATTTTTTGTTCAAAAGAAAGTAATACCGATTTCTACGGAGGTACTATATGGCTTTGTATCGTATATCTGATTTGAATGTTGAAATCAAAACCAAGTCCCCGACCTTCGCCGAGTTTATCCGGCGTTATGAGGTGACCTACGAGGCGGCTCCCAACGTGACGTTGGAGATGAGCGACGACCGTATGATCGAGCTGATGGAAGAGAACGAGGGCGTTACCGCGGATAAGCTGGAATTGAGCTATATGGCGACGCTTTATTCGTGGGCAATCTTCGACTACAACGGTTTTCCGATGAAGGCGGTCGGGATCGAGAGCGACGGAGAGGCGGTGCTGGTTGCCGCTCCGTTTGATGATTCGCTGGATTTGGCGTCGCTGATCCCGCGGGACAAGGCGTTTGTGTATGACTATCCCGGCATCCGTATGCAGGATGAGGACTACTATGTGTTTGATACGCCCTTCGGCGCTTACGGCGACCGTTCCGTCACCGGCAAGAAGCTCAGGCTGCGTTCCATCGTGTTTGTCGACAAAGATCGTTTTGATTCTCTGCGAGAGATTGAGGCAAAGGATTTTGTGCCGCTGTTCATGCGCGCTGTGTCACAGAACGTGCGTCAGGAACGCACCAAGCACACGCTGTTCATCCTAGAGCGCGTGATGCACAGGGTGAAGTTCTTCGGCGTGGGCGACGTCTCCGATCTCGACTTCATCTTAGAGAGAGTCTGATCCCGTTTTTAAGAGAGGGTTTACGTTTGACGAAAAATAATAAAAGCGCCTTGAGCTGGATTATCCACAGCTCAAGGCCTCAGTTTATCAATATCATATTTTTGGCGTTGGTATACGGTTTGAACGCTTTTATCGGCGTGTACAATACCGTTTTTGCCCGTGAGCTGGTCGACGCCGCGGTCAAAGGCGTGCCGGGCGGTCAGCTCAGCGAGGTGATCCGCTACGCGTTGTTATACTTCGGTATTACGGTGGTGCAGATTGTCACACTGATCTTAGCCCGCAATTTTGTGTTTAAGATCAAAGCAAAGCTCGATATCAGCATGAAGAACGACCTGTTTCATGCGATGATGATGAAGGAGTATGCCGATATCTCAACGTATCATTCGGGCGAGCTGATGAACCGCCTGACAAATGACATCGGCGTGGTATCGTCGGCGATCGTGTCGATCATTCCCAACCTGGTTTTCTTCATCGTGAAGATCATTGGAATCTTCTATATACTGGTCAGAATTGACTTGATTTTTGCATTGGTTTTTGTCGTCGGCGGTATATTGGTTTTTGTCATCGCGTCGCTTTTCAAGCCCGTGACAAAGCGCATGCACAAGGATGTCCAGGAAAAAGAGGGCAAGGTGCGGTCGTTCATGCAGGAGGGTCTGGGCTCGCTCCTGATGATCAAAACCTTCGGCGCGCAGGATAAGATGAGCGAATCGGCTTTTGTTTTGCAGGAGGATAGTTATCTATCTCAGCGCAAGCGCAATATCTATTCCATACTCACCGGCACCGGTATCACGGCGCTGTTTTCCTTCGCGTTCGTCTGGGGGCTCAGTTGGGGCGCTTATCAGCTGTTTTACGGAGCGATCTCATACGGTGTGCTGATGCAGATCACCTCCCTGATCGGGCAGATTCGTACACCGATCCAGGGCATGACCAATATCTTTCCGACCTACTTCAATGCCTTGGCGTCTGCGGAGCGGATCATCGAGATCGAGAATCTTCCGGATGAGCAGGAGCTCAACAGCGATATCGACGACAAAGCGCTGTACGGAGCGATGGAGAGCATTTATTTTGAGGATATCAGCTTTGCTTTTGATCGGGATATCGTCCTCGATCATACGTCACTTGTGATCGGCAAGGGTGATTTCGTCGCGATCGAGGGTATTTCCGGCATCGGTAAAAGTACGCTGATGAAGCTTCTGTTGAGTGTCTATCAGCCGCTGGAGGGACGTATCTATATCCATACGGCGGAGCGGGATTATGCTGTGGACAAAAGCCTGAGAAAGCTCTTTTCCTATGTGCCGCAGGGCAATTTCCTCTTGTCGGGTACCCTGCGCGAGAATATCGCTTTTGTCGCGCCAGACGCCTCTGATTCGGATATTATGGAGGCTGCTCGGATCGCCTGCGCGGAGGACTTTATCCGCGAGCTGCCCGAGGGTCTGGACACTGTGATCGCGGAGCATGGGGGAGGACTGAGCGAAGGACAGGTACAGCGCGTAGCTATCGCCCGCGCGATCCTCACCGGTGCGCCGATCATCCTCTTGGATGAAGCTACCTCCGCGCTGGACGAAGACACTGAACTGAAGCTCCTCCATAACCTGCGTGATTTGAAGAATAAAACCTGCGTGATTATATCTCATAAAAAAGCTGCCGAGCAAATTTGTGACAAGGTGGTAACGATCCGTGACAAAAAGATTGTAGAGAATCAACAGTCAGTCAAATAACAACAGCCGACTCGATGGAGTCGGCTGTTGTTTTATAGATTCATTTTCTTTTCATTGATTCTGTAACACAGGGTCATCAGGCTGTCACTGAGATGAACATTCTCTACGGTCACATCATCGTACTTTCGCGAGATATCATAGTGGCTGAAATTCCAGAAATTGCGGATGCCGACGGAATACAGCCGATCCGCCATCTTTTCAACAGCTTCCTTCGGCATCGCCAGAACGGCGGTGTCGACCTGACCGGAGGTGATATAGCGTTCGATCTCTTCGTCAGGCAGAACGCGGATACCGCGCAGCATCGTGCCGATCAGCTTTTCATCCTTTTCGAAGATTGCTGTCAGCTGAAAGCCGAGATTTTCGAAATTGAGATGGGTGGCGATCGCTCTGCCGAGGTTACCCGCGCCGATCAGCACGGTTTTGTGGATGTGATCCAGCCCCAAAATTTTGCCGATCTCTTCGCGGAGGATGGGTACGGAGTAACCGTAACCCTGCTGACCGAATCCGCCGAAGCAGTTCAGATCCTGCCGAATTTGAGAAGCGGTCGAGCTCATAACGTCGGCGAGCTTGGTGGAAGAGATCTTGTCGACTCCCTGCGCCTCAAGCTCAGAAAGAAAACGGTAGTAGCGCGGCAGTCGTCTGATAACCTGTATGGAAACGCCTTTTGGCATGATAAGATTACTCCTTACGCAAGATCAGTCAGTTTATCGTGGATAGCGTCGAGAAATTCCTCGGTGTTAACCTTCTTTTTATTCTCCAGCGTGCTGAGCAGATAAAGATCGCCTGTCATGACGCCGCTTTCGATGGTATCAATGGTAGCTTTCTCGAGCTTGTCGGCGAACGCAGTCAGTTCAGGCAGTTCATCCAGCTCGCCGCGCTTTCTCAGCGCGCCCGACCATGCAAAGATGGTTGCGACAGAGTTGGTTGAGGTTTCTTCGCCTTTGAGGTGTTTGTAGTAGTGGCGCTGAACGGTGCCGTGAGCCGCTTCATACTCGTATACGCCGGTGGGGGACACCAGAACGCTGGTCATCATCGCAAGAGAACCGAAGGCGGTCGCGATCATATCGCTCATGACGTCGCCGTCATAGTTTTTGCACGCCCAGATGTAGCCGCCGTTTGAGCGGATGACACGCGCAACCGCGTCGTCGATCAAAGTGTAGAAGTAGGTGATGCCTGCCTGATCGAATTTTTCCTTGTACTCTTCGTCGAAAATTTTCTGAAAGATATCCTTGAAGGTGTGATCGTATTTTTTGCTGATGGTATCCTTGGTTGCAAACCAGATGTCAAGCTTCTGATCGAGCGCGTAGTTAAAGCAAGCTCTCGCGAAGGAGCTGATCGAGCTGTCAAGGTTGTGCATACCCTGGATGATACCGTCGCTGTTCTTGAAATCATGGATCAGCTGACGGCTCTCGCTGCCGTCTTTATCCGTGACACAAAGCTCTGCTTTAGAACCCTGTTCAACGACCATCTCGGTGTTCTTGTACACATCGCCGTACGCGTGACGGGCGATACAGATCGGCTTTGTCCAGGTCGGGATATAGGGAGTGATGCCCTTGACAAGAATCGGCTGACGGAATACAGTGCCGTCGAGGATTGCACGGATCGTGCCGTTGGGACTTTTCCACATTTCTTTAAGGTGGTATTCATCCATACGCGCGGCGTTCGGGGTGATCGTTGCGCACTTGACCGCTACGCCGTACTTTTTAGTTGCCTCTGCCGAGTCAACCGTGATCTGATCGTCGGTTTCGTTTCGTTTTTCAAGACCGAGGTCATAGTACTCGCTCTTGAGATCGACAAAGGGAAGAATCAGCTTGTCTTTTAACATTTGCCAGATAACTCTGGTCATTTCGTCGCCGTCCATCTCGACGAGCGGCGTTTTCATTTGTATTTTAGCCATGGTAGGTTACCTCCGTGAATCGTAAGCGTCTTATTTTGATATCGTATAGTTGAGGAGACCGCCTGCGAGAATGATCGCTTTCTGACGCTCAGTCAGCGCGCAGTTGGTTTTGATCTCGACATTTTTGGTTTTGTTGGTGATGGTGATGCCGTTACCGGCTTCAATCTGTCCGCGAATGTTCTCGATATAAAGATTGTCGCCGAGGTTGATGTTGTTGTAATCGTTCTCGTCGGCAAATTCCAGCGGAATGATACCGGCGTTGATGAGGTTAGCTCGATGGATACGCGCGAAGCTTTTCACGAGAACCGCCTTGACGCCGAGGTACAGGGGAGCTAATGCCGCGTGCTCACGCGAAGAACCCTGACCGTAGTTGGAGCCGCCCACGATGATCGAAGAGCCCAGCTCCTTGGCGCGTTTCGGGAAGTCGCTGTCGCATACGGTGAAGCAGTATTCGGAGATCGCGGGGATGTTGGAGCGCAGGGGCAGGATCTTCGCGCCCGCGGGCATGATGTGGTCGGTGGTGATGTTGTCCTCGACCTTTAAGGAGCAGGACGCGCTGATGTCCTCAGCCAAAGCAGTGGTCTTGGGGAACTCTTTGATGTTCGGACCGCGCAGAACTTCGATCTTGTCCATCTCTTCAACAGACGCCGGTTCGATGACCATGTTGTCGTTGATAAGAAAATGCTCCGGCATATCGACCTTGTAACCGTCCGCATATTTTCTCGGGTCGGTCATCACGCCGGTGAGGGCGGATACCGCCGCTACCTCGGGAGATACCAGATAAATCTCAGCATCCTTGGTTCCGCTTCTGCCCAGGAAGTTACGGTTGAAGGTTCTCAGCGAGATACCCTTGCTGTTCGGAGACTGACCCATGCCGATGCAGGGGCCGCAGGCGCTCTCTAGGATTCTCGCGCCGGCGTCGATCAGGTCAGACAGCGCGCCGTTTTGCGCGAGCATGTTCAGTACCTGCTTGGAGCCGGGAGCGATTGCGAGCGAAACACCGTCGGCAACAGTCTTGCCTTTTAAAATATGCGCGACCTTCATCAGGTCGGTATAGCTGGAGTTGGTACAGGAGCCGATACAAACCTGGTTGACGACCATGCCTTCGAGCTCTTCGACGGATTTGACAGCGTCGGGAGAGTGGGGACAGGCAGCAAGCGGCTTGAGTGTGCTGAGGTCGATGACGATGTGTTCATCATACTCAGCGTCGTCGTCGGCTTTCAGTTCGGTATAAGCGTCCGCTCTGTCCTGCGCTTTCAGGAACTCGAGCGTGTTTTCGTCAGACGGGAAGATGGAGGTGGTCGCGCCAAGCTCCGCGCCCATGTTGGTGATAGTCGCTCTCTGCGGGACGCTGAGCGTCTTTATTCCTTCGCCCGTATACTCTATAATTTTCCCTATGCCTCCTTTGACGGACATGATGCGCAGCACTTCGAGGATGATATCCTTTGCGGAGACGTTCTCCTGTAATTCGCCTTTGAGCTCAACATTGACGATCTTCGGCATGGTAATGTAGTACTCACCGCCGCCCATCGCGACCGCTACGTCCAGACCGCCGGCTCCGATTGCCAGCATACCGATACCGCCGCCTGTGGGGGTGTGAGAGTCGGAGCCGATCAGGGTCTTGCCCGGAATACCGAAGCGCTCGAGATGTACCTGATGGCAGATACCGTTGCCGGGACGAGAGAAGTAGATACCGTGCTTTTTGCAGACAGTCTGGATGAAGCGGTGATCGTCCGCGTTCTCAAAGCCTGTCTGTAAGGTGTTATGGTCGATGTAGGCGACAGAGCGCTCTGTGCGGACTCTGTCAATGCCCATCGCTTCAAACTCGAGATACGCCATTGTTCCGGTGGCGTCCTGGGTCAAGGTCTGGTCGATACGGATACCGATATCGGTACCCTTCTTCATCTCACCGGTGACAAGGTGAGCTTTGATGATCTTTTCAGCTAAAGTTAATCCCATAATGTTCCTCCTGTTGATTGAGTAATATCTATCTTGGTAAGGCGGAAAGAGGGTAGCGACCGTCAGCCCGCCGATATTTCATGCTTTTATGACTCCATAAAGCACAATATATAGTTATTATACATCTTTTTTGTTATAAAGTAAAGCACATAATATTCTGAGAAGTGATTCGATTTTCGTTTATTTTAAACATAGTAATATAGAACCTAAAGTGTTATAATTCTATCGTAAAATATGGAAGTGTGCGCTTTTTACGGAAAAACGGCGCAAATGAAAAAACTAAGGTGATAATATGGCTAACAGAGAGAATTTACGCAACATCGCGATTATCGCGCACGTCGACCACGGCAAAACCACGCTGGTCGATCAGCTGCTGCGCCAGTCGGGTATTTTCCGCTCGAACGAAGTTGTCAACGAGCGCGTCATGGACAGCAACGATCTGGAACGTGAGCGCGGTATCACGATCCTGTCAAAGAACACCTCCGTCATGTACGGTGATACCAAAATCAATATTGTCGACACGCCCGGACATGCCGATTTCGGCGGCGAGGTAGAACGTATCCTGATGATGGTCGACGGCGTTCTGCTGCTGGTAGACGCTTTTGAGGGATGTATGCCGCAGACGCGTTTCGTGCTGAAGAAGGCACTGGGTCTGGGCAAAAAGCCGCTGGTTGTTGTCAACAAGATCGACCGTGACGGCGCAAGACCCGAGGAAGTCATCGACGAAGTATTGGATCTTTTCATCGAGCTTGGCGCCGACGAAGATCAGCTGGAGTTCCCGGTGGTTTACGCGTCCGCGAGAGAGGGCGTATCCTCGCTTGATCCATATGAAATGACCCCTGATATGAAGCCGCTTTTCGAAGCGATCATCAAGGAGATTCCCGCGCCGCAGGGTGACGTCGACGCTCCTTTGCAGCTTTTGATCTCGAACATCGAGTACGACGAGTATGTCGGCAGGATCGGTATCGGCCGCGTCGAACGCGGTCGCGTCAAATCCGGTCAACAGGCGGTGCTGTGCCATCAGGACGGTACAACATCCAACGTCAAGGTCAGCAAGCTTTACGAATTTGAGGGCCTCAAGCGCGTCGAGTGTGACGAAGCTGAGATGGGCGACCTTGTCTGTGTTTCCGGTATTGCGGATATTAATATCGGAGAGACCTTATGCGCGACAGATACCGTTGAGCCTTTGCCTTTCGTCAAGATCGACGAGCCGACGGTTTCGATGAACTTTATCGTCAACAACTCACCTTTCGCGGGCAGAGAGGGCAAGTATGTCACCTCCCGCAACATCCGCGACAGACTCTTTAAGGAAGTTGAGACCAATGTCGCGTTGCGTGTCGAAGAGACGGATTCCGCGGATACCTTCAAGGTATCCGGACGCGGCGAGCTGCATCTTTCTATCCTGATCGAGACCATGCGCCGCGAGGGCTACGAGTTTCAGGTCAGCCGTCCTCAGGTTATCACAAAAACCATCGACGGCGTTCTCTGCGAGCCGATCGAGTATTTGATGATCGAAGTGCCGGAATCTTATGTCGGCGCAGTCATGGAAAAGCTCGGCTCCCGCAAGGCAGAATTAATTAACATGGGCACCCGAGACGGCGGATCGACCCATATCGAGTTCCGTATTCCGTCCCGCGGTCTGATGGGTTATCGTCCCGAGTTTTTGACCGACACCAACGGCAACGGTATCATGAATCATGTTTTTGATTCTTATGAACCTTATAAGGGTGATATCGTGACCCGCCACCAGGGTTCGCTGATCGCGTTCGAAACCGGCGAGACTGTCACTTACGGTCTGTACGCGGCACAGGAGCGCGGCAGACTGTTTGTCGGACCGGGTGTGGATGTTTACGAAGGCATGATCGTAGGGGCCTGTCCCAAAGCCGAGGATATCACCGTCAACGTCTGCAAGAAAAAGCACATCACCAATACCCGCGCGTCGGGCTCCGACGACGCTTTAAAGCTGACGCCTCCGTCGATTCTGTCTCTGGAACAGTGTCTTGAGTTCATCGCTGACGATGAACTGGTTGAGGTTACCCCCGAATCCATCCGCATGCGGAAAGAGATCCTCAGCAAGGAACAGCGCATGAAGCATCAGTTCAGGAATAAGTAAGCACGCGTGCTTTTAAGTATGCCGTGCGGCAATCGTATCAATGCGATCACGAACGGCCGGCATGAAGTTTGCGATCATTGACGCCTTTAGGTGAATGCAGTAAATATATATGGAATATATTATTCTTGATTTGGAGTTTAACGGCACTTACTCGAAGAACCGCCATTGTTTCTTTAACGAGATCATCGAGTTCGGCGCCGTGAAGCTTGACGAACAATTGAATATTGTTGATACATTTTCCGAGCTTGTTTCTCCGCAGGTGACCAAAAAGCTCAACCCGCACGTCGCCGCGTTGACGCACATCAACCTTGATGAGCTCAAAAAGAGCGGCAATACTTTCTCTCACGCGATGGCGAGGTTTCGTAGGTTCCTCGGCGACGGCGTGCTGATGACATGGAGCAACAGCGATATCCTTGTCTTGATGGAGAATTACCGATATTTCTTCGGAAATGATAAGCTCAGCTTTCTCAGGCACTATGTGAATATGCAAAAGTACTGCCAGCGCGCGATCGGTTATAACGACCGCGGTCACCAGCTCGGGCTGTCCGCGTGCGCTGAGATGCTGGGAATCACCTATGAGGATGAACAGCTTCACCGCGCTTATAACGACGCGGAGCTGACGGCATTATGCTTCAAAGCGCTGTATGATGAAACGCTTTTGGAAAGCTACATCTACACCTGTGATGACGATTTCTACAGCCGCGTTACATTCAAGAACTACAACATTTGCGATCTCAAGGATCCGAGTGTCGATAAAAAGGAAATGTACATGAACTGCGATATCTGCGGCAAGCGCGCTTTGCGCCGCAGTAAGTGGCGGCTGAAAAACAAGAGCTTCCGCGCGCATTTTCGCTGTCGCAAGTGTAAGCGGGATTTTGAAGGCAGGATCACCTTTAAGAAGTGCTACGACCATGTAGAGATCATCAAAAAAGCCGCTGAACTCCCATTGAAAGAGGATAAAAGGGCGACAAAAAGAACGAATAAATAACTGACAGTATTCTTAACTGTCTTTTATTTTTGAAGCAAATTAGAACAAATATTCGAAAATCTCTTGAATTATCGCCGGTTTTCTGCTATAATAGAAGTACAGGAGGAGAGATACCGTATATCGTTGTGGAGGATATACCTCGTTCTGATGAGCTGCCCCATGCTCAGGCGGTTTTCGATGCAAAGACCGCAGCTCTGTCGAGCGGTATCATTGAATAAGCTTAGTCCGGTTATATTAATGTCGTTGATTGAAAGGAACAACTGAATGAATTATAACGAATGGGCGGTCGAGTATCGCGAGAATGCCGACCGTATACTCTCTGTTATCAAGAAGAAAAAGTCTCTTTTGAATGACAAAAAATTAAATTCCGACGCGCGCAAAAGTATCTCGGATTCGATTATCGCGTACCGCGCGATCTATCGTGAGCTGCTGCGTACCGCCGAACTTTTGCGCACGAGGGGGATTCCCCATGAAGCATGAGAAGGTGTATCTGAGTGATGATAACAGCGATATCATCTCTTTTGCTCTTTCTCAGCACGGCTCCACCAATCGTCCGGAACGCGAAAGGATGAGAAAAATTTTGATCCGCGCGATCCGGCATGAGCTGACCGACCGGCAGCGTGACTGTCTGACGATGTATTATTTGGAAGGTATTAAGATGAAGGACATTGCTGTCATGTTGAATTTATCAAAATCCACTGTCTCTCGACATATCCATTCAGCCACGCGCAAGCTCAGGAAGGTCGCTTCGTATTATCAGCGTTATTAATACTAATCCTTAATTAAAACCTTTTATTAAGGATTAGTATAAGCTGTACAATTGAATAGAAGAAGCGCCGCATTTCACTGCGGCGCTTTTGCTGTTATTTGAACAGGACTTCTGTTTTTTGGCTGAGGGTTCGCATGCTCTCGACAAATCCGTATACCGCAAAGGGTATCATTAGGATGAAGTAGGGGAGGATATACTGGCTTTTTGCCTCGAACAGCATGTGGTAGAGGATCGCTCCCAGGATCGCGACAGGCAGGATCAGGCTTTCCGGCGTGAGCTTTTTGCGGAAGATCAGCCATACCATACCTGCGGTAAAGAAGATATAGATCATCATCACGGTGTAGTTGAACCAGTTATCCAGAATTTTTTGCAGTCCGCCTGAGTAGACTGATTCCACCAAGGCAGGCAGCTTCTCACCTTCCGGGTAATGATGCTTTCGCACCTGACTGATCCAGATGGATTCGTAGCTGGGCTCGTTGAATTGACTGATGTATTTTTTCCACACAAAGTCTCCGAGCTTGCCTGTGGCGGTCAGCTCTGTCAGTCGCTGTTTGATACCGTCCGACGCGACCTTGTTCGCCTTGTCAACGTCCATCTTGTTGTCGCGTAGAGTTTCCATTGCTTTGCCGTTGTACCATCCGGGCGCCATGCCTGAGTCACTGATGCCGAGGTAGGCGTACAAGGTCTGTGAGACCTGCGTTTTCAGCTCGGCTCCGCTGCGCGCAGAGTAGCTTGCGATCACCGCTTTTTGCAGTCCGACGGAGCACAGCACCATCACAACGACCACCGCGAGCGCCAGCAGTTTCTTTTTGTCGATTGCGTGCAGCACCAGCGCGATACATACCGCCGCGAGCAGGATCATGTTGTTATACTTGAACAGGACGGAGATTGCCATGAGCAGTGTGGCAAAGCCTGCGTTTTTCAGCTTATTTTCCTGCATGTAGCGGATGATATGGTATACACTCCAGATTGAGAAGGTGATACCCAGGATCAGACCGTAGGTAAAGGTAGTCATGAACATCGGCTGGAAGCAAACGGTCAGCGTGATCGCGGTCAGGTTAGTGACCGACTTGCGGTCAAAGAGCCTTTTGGCGATCATCACCATGCCGACATAAGCAAAGTCCAGAGCGATGACGTTCGGAATCTGGAAGAGGACGTCGGAGCTGTTGGTGCCGAAGATACGGAAAAGTATCTCAGCGAAGAAGACGTAACCCAGCTGGAAGGGGTAATAAAGGTAATAGCTGAAATTACCGTAGTAATCGTAAGAGCTGTGAAAGCTGCGAAATTCATTCTTTGCGGCATCTCGGGCAGTGTTGAGCAGGATCATCGCGTCGCCGCTTGCGATCGACTGCACCAGATTGATCCACGCCAAGGACACGATGGTGGTGACCAACAGCATCACAAGTACGATGAAGGTGGTGTTGACTTTGCTGATTGAGATGTTCTTTCGTATGAAGAACAGCGCACCCAGGATTGTCAGACCGATCAGTGCGAGATTTGTCAGTACCAGATCGTTATCGTAGTTGACGATTTCAGAGTAGGGGTTTGCCTGGTCGATGCGGCAGGTCTGCAAAATGCTTACGACAGACAGTATAGCGAACAAAACCGCAATCAGACAGATCGCGATATACGAGCAGATCTTGACGATTTTGTTTCGGGCGGTCAGTGTATTTTCCACGTTATTCTCCTTTACAGAGCAAAATCTTCTTTGCTGTAGCTTTTCAAAGGCGCCATACCTTTCGGCTCGCGCATGATGGGGTTGTATTTGAACTTTCTGCATTTGCCGTTTTTCAGTGTTTTATGAACGGTACAGATTTGCGCGTTTCCTTCCATAACGGAGTGTTCACAGTAAACGCAGGACGGTACAATGCTGTTTCCGAAGAGTTGTTTTTTCATAGTATCACCATTTGTGAGATTGATAGATTCATAAGTTACCATATTGTAGTATATCATTATATTTTCACTATTGCAAGTCATACCGAACGGTAGTATAATATTTTCTATCATTGACAGAATAGAGGATCATATGGACTTTCAATCAAATGTTTTTACTTTAAATACTGTTGACGGCGTGTCATTCCTGACATACGACCGTTTGTCACAGATCCCGTTTATCCGCCATGCCTTCTCTACCAAGATCGGCAAAGGCTCACGCACACGCCATCCGATGGACATGAGCTTTGACCGCGATGACCGTGAGGCGGTGACGGAAAACTACAAGCTCCTGTGTAAAGCCGCGGGACTTGATTACAGCTCTTTGGTCGCCTCGGCGCAGGATCATCACACCTTTGTGCGCGTCTGCACCTCTGCCGAGAAGGGGATCGGCATCTACCGTGAAAAGGATATGCAGAGTGTTGACGGGCTGGTGACCATCGAGCCGGGCTTGACCTTGTGTACCTATTATGCCGACTGCACACCGTTGTTTTTTGTCGATACCGTGACCCATGCGATCGGTCTTGCGCACGGCGGCTGGCGCGGAACGGTCGGCAAAATCGCCGAAAAGGTTGTCGGGACGATGCGCGAGAGCTTCGGTACCGATCCAAAGGATCTTGTCTGCGCGATCGGCCCGAACATTTCCGTTTGCTGTTACGAGGTGGACGAGCCGTGTGCAAAAGAATTTTATGCCCTTGGACTGCAAAGCGACAAGTTCGTTTTTCCGAAGGAAGGCGGCAAGTACATGGTCGATATGCTGGAGTGCAACCGTCAGATACTGGTGTCCTGCGGCGTCAAACCTGAGAACATCACCGTCAGCGACGTCTGCACCAAGCACAACAGCGATCTTTTGTGGAGTCACCGCGCGACCAAAGGCGATCGCGGATTGATGTGCGCGATGATGCGGATTAACCCCGATCAATAAATGAACAAATTGAAAGTCATTCCCCAACGCAACATAGGGAATGACTTTTCTTTATGGTTCTATCGCTGTTCCGTCGGCAAATTTGACCGAGCTGACCGAAAAGCTTTTGCCGTCGAGACTGCTCAGACAGCCTGAATCAGAGGTAAAGGCAAATGCAATCTTGTAGGAATATAACGCCTGACGTTTTGTATGATATCGGGCGTTAAACTTTTTATCGCCGTATTTTTCATCTCCCAGCAGAGGATGACCGATGTGCGCCATATGAGCGCGAATCTGATGTGTGCGCCCTGTGTGAAGCAGGATTTCACAGAGACATCGGTCGGATTCTTTCCTGATAACCTTGTATTCGGTGACGATCTCTTTGTATTTCTCAAGCGGACGGTCGGAAACGTCGACCGTGTTGGCCTTTTCGTCTTTGTGATGAAAGGCGGTGAGAGTGGCATGCGGCGGGTTCGGAACGCCTTTGACAATACACAAGTAGTATTTGCGCAGCTCGTTGTCGCGTATCTTCTGATTCATCACACGCAGCGCCTCGGCACTTTTTGCGGCGATGACGATGCCGCCTGTGTTGCGGTCGATACGGTTGCATAAAGCGGGGGTGAAGCTTTTGTCCTTCTTAGGATCGTATTCACCTTTTTCATAGAGGTATCTGAGCACCCTGAGATTCAGACAATCGCTGTCGTAACGGTTATCCTGATGACAGATCACGCCGACCTTTTTGTCCAGCAAGAGAATGTTTTCATCCTCATAGACGATGGATAGCTCTTTGCCGGCTTTCAAAAAGTCATAGCTCTTCTTTTCCTCAAAGAACTCGTCACGGATATAAAAGGTCAGCACATCACCTTCGCTGAGAAAAACATCAGGCTGCACCTTTTTACCGTTAAGCTTGATATATTTCGTCCGAAGGTATTTGTACATCAGGGACTTGGGCATGGTCTTGAAACGCTTGGAAAGATACTTATCCAGCCGCTGACCCGCGTCATTTTTATTGATCGTCAGTTGTCGCATAACATCACCGAGCCTATTGTAGCAAAAAGCGCGGGAGATTTCAACGGTAACATTTTATCAAGTGCCGCGTACTATGTAAAAGAGGTGATAATCATGAAACGATGTAAAAGCTGCGGCGTGCCGATCGCGTTCGGCGCGGGATTGATCGTGGCGTCAATCCTGCCGACCAAGGCAGTGTGCGTGATCGCGGCGATCGTCCTGATTTTCACCTGTATCGCTCGGCGGTGTTGAACCCCGTTATAGGAGGCTGTGATGAAGGTAGTTGTGCTCGATCATCCGAAGGTACTGTCATTCTTCCTCAGGAGGATCTACGGTATCAAGAGGGTAAAGGAAAAACAACAGTAGGGAAGTACATAGGCGGCAGAAAACTGTCGCCTTTGTTTTTATATCAGAAATAACCGCTGTTCTGTATCGGAACAGCGGTTATTCTCACTTTGTCAGCCTGAGTATCTGACCGGGATAGATGATGTTGGGATTTTCCAGCCTGTTCAGCGCCAAAAGGTTTTCGATCTCCAGACCGTAGCGGTCAGCGATACTCAGGATGGTATCTCCCGGCCGCACCACATAGTATCTCGGTGAGCGGATGTCTTCGATCGGGATCACCAGCTCCTGACCCGGATAGATCGTGTACGGATGATTCAGTCCGTTTGCTTCGGCAATTTCTTTGACTGTCGTGCCGAAAAACTGGGCGATCGCATAAACGGTGTTGCCCGGACGGACGGTATATGTTACCATTTCCATAAGGTTCTCCTTTCCTGCGTTCGGTATTATATCATATGCGTCAGACGAGTGGTTGTTACACTCACGTATAGTCGTATGTAATGGTATCAACTGATAAAATTTTATTGAATATTATTGAATATAATTCTAATTCAGAATTAAATTTATACACTTATTTGATATGATACTGATGTATAATACCGCCAAATTGAGGAACATAATTTGATGTTAAAACGTATAATTTCACTATTTTTAGTTTTTGTATGCCTTTTGAGCGTGGCGGTGACCTGCTTTTACGCCGAGGGTGAGGAAGAGGCGGCTGAGGAAGAAACGATAGAAGAGACCGAAGAGCCTACCGAAGCTCCGACGCAGCCTCCCACCGAACCGCCTAAGCCGAATCCGAAGAAGCTAGGTTACGCCGCCTATGCGAAGAAGCTCGACGAGACCGTCTATACCGATGCCGATCTGGGCGCGACCTATACCGAAGATTACACGCTTTTCAAGGTGTGGTCGCCGGCGGCTGACGACGTCAAAGTCTGTATCTACAAGACCGGCTCCGATGATGAAGAGGACTTCAACACCCTTGCGGTCAAGCCAATGCAGTATTCCAAGTCCGTCGGTACATGGTATATCGTGCTTGAGGGCGATTACAAAAACATGTATTACACCTACAAGGTCACGGTAGGGGACAACACCTATGAGGTTGTCGACCCCTACGCGAAGGCGGTCGGCGTGAACGGCAACCGCGGTATGATCGTCGATTTAGCCGATACCGACCCCGAGGGGTGGGCTGACGACAGCTTTTTCCGCGTGGGCGATCCTGCCGACGCGATTGTGTGGGAGGTCAGCGTGCGCGACTTTTCCGCGGATGCTTCATCCGGCGTCACTGAGGAGAACCGAGGAAAGTTTTTGGCGTTTACCGAGTCGGATACAAAGCTCGACGGAGCCGAGGACGGTGTTTCAACCTGTGTTTCCTATTTAAAGGAACTGGGCGTGAACTATGTTCAAATTAATCCCTTTTATGATTTTGCTTCTATTGATGAAGCCGAGTCATCAGACGATCAGTATAACTGGGGTTACGATCCGAAAAACTACAATGTACCCGAAGGCTCCTATTCTTCAAACCCTTATGACGGCAGGGTGCGTATTACCGAGTGCAAACAGATGATACAGGCGCTCCATCAAGCCGGTATCGGCGTTATCATGGACGTCGTATATAACCATACCTATTATTCCGAAGACTCTTTCTTCAATCAACTGGTTCCCGCCTATTACCACCGTATCAAAGAGGACGGAACATGGTCTGACGGCTCCGGTTGCGGCAACGACGTTGCGACCGAGCGCGCCATGGTCAGCAAATTTATCCGTGAATCCGTCGCCTACTGGGCGAAGGAATATCATATTGACGGCTTTCGCTTCGATCTCATGGGTTTGATGGACGTCAAGACTATGAACGGGATTCGCGCCGATCTGAACGCGCTGCCCGAAGGCAACAAGATCATCATGTACGGTGAAGCGTGGAATATGAGTACGCATGTAGCGGCGGGCGTTGAGCTTGCGAATCAGGATAACATGTATAAGCTCGATAAGGGGATCGGAGCGTTCAATGATACCGGCCGCGACGCGATCAAGGGCTCCAACTTCAATCCCTCCGAAAAGGGTTTTGTACAGGACGGTTCCTCCAAAAGCGGCGTTCGCGGCGCGATTGAGGGCGAAGGTTCCGGATGGGCTTCTTTTCCTTCTCAATGCGTCAACTACGCCTCCTGTCACGATAATTTGACTTTGTATGATAAATTGACCGCATCCGTTCACGGCGACGAAAAGTATTCGCTGCGGCGTGAGGATCTCGTGTCGATGAATAAACTTTCCGCGGCGGCGGTATTGATGTCGCGCGGTATACCGTTTATGCTGGCGGGCGAGGAGCTCGGCAGAACGAAACAGGGCGACGATAATTCCTACAAATCTGCGATCGACGTCAATCAGATTGACTGGAAATCCCGCTATCGTTTCACTTCGATGACCGATTACTATCAGGGCTTGATCGGTATCCGCAAAGCTATCCCCGCGCTGCGTGACGGGACAGGCGCGTCGAAAATTGAATATCTGGACGCTTCCGAAAAGAAAGCGATCGCTTACTCCGTTTCTTTGGAAGGATCACCGACAGCGGTCGTGATCCTCAACGGCGATCCCGATCATTCCGCCAGGGTCACCTTGCCTGAGGGCAATTGGGTGATTCTTGCCGACGCTGACCGTGCCGGATTGTCCGCGCTGGGTGTAGAGAGCGGCTCTGTCAGTGTGCCCTCAACGTCCGCTTGTATACTGGTCGACGAGGAGAGCTACTCTGCGATCGAACAGCAAGCTCCCGAGAGTCTGCTTTATATCCGTTATAAAGACCGAAAAAGCGCCGGTGCGATCGTCTGCGAAGAAAAGCTGATAGGCAAGTTAAACGATACCTATATTGCCGCGACCCCGTCGCAGATTCTGTTCAACTACAATATCTTATCCCGCTCTGCTTTAAGCGGAACCTTTACAAAAGCCTATGATGTTGTCAACGTAGAGTGCGAGGCGTATCAGGGTGATTATTCTACGGTTACTATAAAGTTTTTAGGCGATGGCGACAAGGTGCTTGCCAATACTGTCGTGATGACCAACCGCGTAGGACAGCAGTATTTTACCCCCGCGATTCCCGGCGTCAAGGGCTATTCGCTTGATTTAGAGAATCTTCCGGAGAACGGCGCCGGCGTCTACGCTTCTGAGCCGATCGAGGTGGTTTACCGTTATAAAAAAGCGATCAGCCCTCCTGAAGGCTCTGAGTATAACTGCTTTGCCAATGTGATCTATCTTGCCGATAACGGAAATGTTCTCGAATTGAAGTCCTATATGGGCGTAGAGGGTGACAAGCTGGAGATCGAGAAACTGGAATTTGAGGGTTACGAGTATTATGATATTTCCAACGAAAATGCCGTCTTTTCCGAGAATGAGCTGAATGTCCTGGTGTTCTATCAGAAGTCCAAGGCTAATTATTGGCTTTATTTTGCGATCGCGGGCGGTGTGATCCTGCTTCTCGCCGGCGCGGCAATCTTCATTCGGGTGTCGAAAAAGCGAAAAATGCAAAGCATTGATATTGAGGAATAAATTTTTATTGAGATAAATATTTATTGAACCATTCAAAGGAGGAAAAAAGCATGAAAAAAACAAGCAAATTCATATCTCTGTTTCTGTGCCTGGTGCTTGTTGCATCGGTGATGTCTGTTGCGATGATTCCTGCATCTGCGGCGACAAATCCCTACAGCGACGCGGCTATGGCAGTGGATGCAGAATATGCCTATGACGGAGAATTGGGCGCGCTCTATTCTCCCGACGCGACCACCTTCAAGGTCTGGGCGCCTCTCGCGACTGAGGTCAAGCTCAATCGCTATGCGACCGGTTCCGACGAAGAAGCCGGCGCTTCCGATCTCGGCACTGTCGAGATGGAAAAGCTGATGGACGGCGAAAAGTGGACAGGCGTATGGACGACCGCCGTTCAGGGTGATATCGTCAACACCTACTACACCTACACCATCACCAATCCCGATCACATCTATAACAGCAGGACTTTTGTCACGCACGAGACGCAGGATCCCTATTCCTATGCGGTCGGCGTGAACGGTAACCGTTCCATGGTTGTCGACCTGACTTCCTCTGCGGCTAACCCCGAGGGCTGGGATCAGGACAAGCATGTTTTTACTGACACACAGTCTCAGGCGATCGTATGGGAAGTTCATGTCAAGGACTTCTCCTTCAATCCCAACTCCGGCGTCAGTGAAGAGAACCGCGGCAAGTTCCTCGGTTTCACCGAAAAGGGTACCACTCTCAACAACGAGGGCATTATCTCCACCGGTATCGACTATCTGAAGAAGCTGGGCGTGACCCACGTTCAGATCAACCCGATGTATGACTTTGCAACCATCGACGAAACCGACGCTTCCGGCAACCAGTTCAACTGGGGTTACGATCCTAAGAACTACGGCGTTCCCGAGGGCTCTTATTCTTCGAATCCCTACGACGGCAACGTTCGTATCAAAGAAGCTAAAGCGATGATCCAGGCGTTGCATGAAGCAGGCATCAGCGTTATCATGGACGTTGTATACAACCACACCTATTCGGTAGACTCCTGCTTCAACTACACCGTTCCCGAGTACTACTATCGAATGAAGGCTGACGGCAGCTACAGCCAGCAGTCCGGCTGCGGTAACGACACCGCTTCCGAGCGTGCGATGTACCGCAAGTATATGCGCGAAATGCTCGCCTACTGGACAAATGAATATCACTTCGACGGATATCGTTTTGACCTGATGGGTGTTCACGACGGCGAGACCATGAACCTTGTCCGTGAGGATATGGACGAGATTGATCCCCGCATCGTGATGTACGGCGAAGGCTGGCAGGGCGACACTGATTTTGACCCCACCACCTGCGCGGGCACCGCGACCTTCATGACTACTCAGCCCAACGCTTCAAAGATTGATTCCAGAATCGGTTTCTTCAATGACCAGATTCGCGACGGCTTAAAGGGTAATGTTTTCCATGCGGATCAGGGCGGCTTCATCAACTCCGTCATGACCGAGTCCGCTGCGGTTTCCATCGGTGTTCGCGCGAACACCCAGAGAGGCGGCAGATGGTTGGCTCAGTCTCCCGAGCAGTGTGTCACCTATGCTTCCTGCCACGATAACTACACCTTATACGATAAGCTTGTCTATGTTGACGAGGGAAGCTCAGCCGACTACCGCAAGCGTTACGCCGAGGTCATCGAGCAGAACAAGCTCGCCGGCGCAATCATCAACACCTCTCAGGGTATCGACTTCCTCCTCGCAGGTGAGGAGATGGGTCGTTCTAAGGACGGCGATGAGAACTCTTACAAGAGCGCCGCTACTCTGAATATGATCGACTGGTCGCTTCTGAAAACCAATGCTGATCTTGTATCCTACTACAGAGGTCTGTTTGAACTGAGAAAATCTTTCTCTCCGTTTACTTCTAATATTTCCGACGGCGCAGCCGGCGCGCCCTATAAGTATTATTTCGATACTTCCATCAACGGTTCTATCTATACCATCGCATATACCGTCCACAACGAGACTGAAGGCGAGTGGAACAAGGTCGCTGTTATCTACAACGGCAGAAACAAAGCGGTCAACTACACCTTCAAGGCTAGACAGGACACCTCTATCAACGCGAACACCGAGTGGGTTATCGTCGCCAACGACAAGCAGGCAGGCGTCAAGAAACTCGGCGAGGTCAAAGGTCTGAAATTCAGCGTTCCCGCGGCTTCCGCAATCGTAGCGGTTGAGAAGAGCACTTATGAGCAGTGCGCTTTGAAGTCTGATTTCTCTACTATCACTGTCAACAGCGTGTTTGGTGATGAGGTTCTCGCTTCTTCCAAGATCATCGGCACCCCCGGTGAAGGCTATCAGGTATCTCCCGATACTTCCATCCCTGTTGACTATGAGCTTAAGAGCGTAGACGGTGAAGAGACCGGTACTTTCACTGATAAGGATCAGACCATCACCTATAACTATGAGGAATTTAAGCCCGAGTACTTCGATCACTTTGAAGCGCCTCAGGGTGATTTGAACGACGACGGCGTTGTCGATATCATCGACGTTACCGTTCTCCAGAGATTCCTTGCGAACATGGTCGATCTCGACGAAGAGCACGAGAAACGCGGTGACTATGACGCGGACGGTACTACCGATGTTCCCGACGTTACTACGCTCCAGCGCTATCTTGCCGATATGATTAAGCCTGTCTGCACGATCACCACCCGTTATCTGAGATATGACGAAAACGGTTTAATCAAGATTGTTACTATGGCTAACAAAGAGCGTTATCGCTACGGCGAAGAGTATTCCACCTCTCCGCTGAAGATTGCGTACTATAACCTCGTTTCGACTCCGAAGAACGCTTCCGGTACTGTGAAGATGGATGCTAACGTGGATTATTTCTACGAGTACGCTGTCAACAGCCCTGTCATGCATGTTAAGCACAGCGGTTCCGCAACATGGACTCCCTACCTCTGGGCTTGGGCATATGACCAGAACGGTACCGCGATCAACTGCTATGACGGCTGGCCGGGTCTCAAGCTCAGCAATCCTGATGAAGACGGCTGGTACACCGTGAAGTTCCCGATCCCCGGTGGTCTGAACTACTACTTCATCATCAGCAACAACGGTTCCCCGCAGACAAAGGACTACGGCGTTGTTGACGGACAGAACGTCGGTATCGAATATGACGAGTACCCCGAGATTTGGGTTGTCATTCAGGACGATCTCGTAGGATCTGCCAACGGCGACTGGTGCAAGTACTATAACTATAATCCCGATCTTGAAAACTAATACTAAGTATCATTAAAACACTTTAACATTTATTGCGTTAAATTCCGTATAACTTCGTTGTCCTCCTTGACAGGCGCCAGCCTGTCTGCGTCGACCGCCTCGTTCTACGAAATTTTCCGTTAATAAATTTGTTAAAGCGTTTAATGGATACTTAGTATAAATCAACAGTTTTTGAGCCCATCCGCTTGGATGGGCTCTTTTTCTCCGTATACCTTGACAAATTCGGATGACTGTAGTTTAATGTTAGTAGATTAATTGCAAAGGACGGTTCTGTTATGAATGTTGTATGCTTGGATTTAGAGGGCGTCTTAGTTCCCGAGATTTGGATTGCGTTTGCCGAGGCTTCCGGTATTCCGGAGCTGAAACGTACTACACGCGACGAGCCCGATTATGACAAGCTGATGAAATATCGCCTTGATATTCTCGATCAGCACGGTTTAGGTCTGAAAGAGATTCAGGAGACAATCGCTAAAATCGACCCCATGCCCGGCGCAAAGGAGTTTCTCGATGAGCTTCGTTCCGAGACTCAGGCGATCATCCTCAGTGATACCTTTTCCCAGTTCGCGAAGCCTCTGATGAAAAAGCTCGGTTGGCCTGCTATATTCTGCAACGAACTGATTGTGGATGAAAACGGCAAAATCACGGGTTACAAACTCCGCTGTGAAAGGACAAAGCTGACCACCGTTCGCGCGCTCCAGTCTTGCGGATTTGAGACAATCGCCAGCGGCGACAGCTTCAACGATCTCGCAATGATTCAGGCGAGCAAGGCGGGCTTTTTGTTCCGCGCTCCCGACAGCATCAAGGCGGATTATCCCGATATCCCTGCCTGTGATACCTACGACGAGCTGCTTGCGCTGATAAATTCTGCGTTATAATGAAATATAACAAACACCGAGGCTTTAGACCTCGGTGTTTTCTTTAGACTAAGTATCCATTAAACGCTTTAACAAATTTGTTAGCGAGAAATTTCGCAGAGCAAGGCGGAGGACGCAGGCATACTTGAGGTGTTGTTAGCCAAATCTTTGATTTGGCTAACAACACCCATGCAACAACACTCCAAGAGCGAAGCGATTGGCTTAGTGTCACTGCTGGCGTATGTCAAGGACGACAACACCGCTATGCGGAATTTAACGCAATAAATGTTAAAGTGTTTTAATGATACTTAGTATTATACCTTGATGTTTTTGACGCGAGCCAACAACGGCTTTGCCAGACGAATCACAGCGATCTCAATGACAGCGAAGGGGATCAGTACCGCGGCGCGCCATAAAAGGATTTGCCAGAAGGGAACATCCTGAAAGAACAGTATTTTGAGAACGAGCGTGTGCAGCGTCAGTGTGCACAGCGCCAGATCGGCGACCTTGGCGATGACAAGATCCTTGATCTTCAGCTCAGTCTGATAGAGACAAACGCCGTAGATGACGCCTTCCAGTATGTAACATACCGTGATACCGGGGTTGAATCCCAGCGCAGTCGGCTGCAGCAGATAACTCAAAATATCACCCAGACCCGCGATTACACCCGCGCATACAGGGCCGTAGAGGTAGCCCGCAATAGCGATAGGGATGAAGGTCAGACTGATTTTGACAACAGGAAGGGGAATGAAGTTCAGCGAGAAGTTCGCGAACATTCCCAGCACCACTCTCAGCGCCAACAGCATCGCACAGGCGGCCAGAACGCGTACATTGGTCAGCTCTTTGGAAGAATCGACAAATTTTTTGAAAAATGACATAAAAATACCTCCTTCTGCATTCCTTGGCATAACAAACGTTATGTCCCATCGCACAAGGAGGATCTCCGTATGCAACAGCGGGATGCAAAGAACACACCGCGGGGGACACGCGTGCCTTTTCTGCTATGAAATGAAGTTTATACTAATCCTTAATAAAAACCTTTATCAGATATTAGGGATTAGTATTAGCTTTTGAGGCGTTTTCGTTTGCTTTCAAAAAACTCCGTTCCGTGTCAGAAAAGCGGCGCGCCGCCTTCGTTTTGCCGTCAACTCCCCGTACGGCAAACACTTAACGCGTATTCTTTTACTCTGTTTATTTCCGTGTATTATTATACTCGATATGCATAAATTGTCAAGGTGTTATCGACAGGGTTTGTTAAGATCCAGCGCTAACAGGTCGTGGTGCGGTACCTGCTTATCTTCGGGCGGCAGCTCCATGTAGTTGCCGAACGCCATCTTGAGGTAGGTATCATAGCCCTGAGGAATCGGAAACTGCATGCCTTCAAAGTCATGATAGATCACATCCGCGAAAGCTCTCTGCGGATATTCATTCATCATATAATGCGGACCCGCACACAGCTCGGTACATTTTTCGTGGGTGTTAAAGCTGTATCGCGTCATTTTGCGCTCGTGTTTTTTCCAGATCTTGGTGCGTCTTTGACGAGACGGAACCAGTTTCAAAAGGATAGAGCCGATGAGCTTGACGAACTTGCCGTGATTTGTCGGGACGACCTCTGTCATGTACAGGCTGTACATCATCGCATGATAGTACTGCATATAACGCTGTAGCTTACCGTCGGGACAACCGTCAAGAGGAAAAACGTCGGTGACGATACCGTGCGGCACGTCGATATCCTTTTGATTCTCTTTGACCATGGTGGCGGAGGTATCGACGAGGGTCGCAAAGCAGTTGCCGGTAAAGGTGTCGCCGTCGGTGTTCAGCATCAAAAACCGTTCGTTGCTCTCGTAGGTTTTCCATAGCCTGAGCATGCGCTCATAATCCCTGCGCGGCATCATGACGTCGATGTCGTCATCCCATGGGATAAATCCGTTGTGGCGGATTGCGCCGATGACGCAGCCGCCCAGCAAAAAGTATTTCAGCTCATATTCTTTACAGAACTTGTCAAAGTAAATCAGGGATTCAAGTTCCTTTTGCTGTAATTGTCTCAGAGTCTCTCTGTCGATGTGGATAATTTCGCTCATAATACTTCTTCTTGTTCATCGTCGTATACGACGGTATTCTTTTTGACCGATTCTTTGATGCTTTCAATTCTTCTCTGCGCGCTGCCGTCAAGACTGTGCTTCCAGAAAGGCATTTTGATTAAACCGACCAGCGTGCCGATACCGTAGCTGATATGCAGAACAGGGAAGAGGAGAGGAAGAATCAAGAACAGGGGATTGATCGACTTATTCAGCACGAACGCGCCGACGGTGTTGACAAAGTTGAACATCGTGTACATCGCCATTATGACAGCAAAGTAGACCGGTTGACCGGCAAAGATCCAAATCAGTGAGCTTGCGACCAGCGCCATCAAAAAGACAAAGGGGATGAAGTGGAAGTAGCTCAGACATCCCGGGCATACGCCGAGCGTCAGACCGATCCAGTATCCGTTGCCGTATTTCTGACCTACCATGCGCTTGAAGGTGGATCTGGTGTGCTGGAAGGAGATGATTTCGGGACAGCAGCACATCTTGTAGCCGGCCTGACGGATGCGGTAATGCAGTTCGTTGTCCTCCGTTCTGCCCAGATCCTCATTGAATCCTCCGACCTTTGCGAATACCTCGCGCTTGTATGCGGCGTGAAAAAGGCTGTCGTGATATTCTTTCTGCGCGGCGGGTCTGCGGTAGTCGGCGACCGAAGAACCGAAAAGCGATTCCTCCGCGGCGAGCAGGGTTTTTGTCCACGAATTGGGATTGGCACAGATATTCGGACGACCACCGCCGACGATATCCTCGCCTTCCTGAATATTGAAAACGTTTCTTGAGACAAACTGGCGCGGGATCTTGGAGTGGGCGTCAACACGGATGATGATGTCGCCGGTTGCGTGTTCGATCGCAACGTTCCATGCGCAGGCTTGGTTTTTACCTTTTGAGTTGTAGATCTTTACGTCATAAAAGCCGTTGTCGGTGTTTTGGAACTCTTCCATAATACTGTGCGTATTGTCGGTCGAGTTCGAGTCGATCATGATGACTTCAATTTTGCTGTGAGGATAGTTCTGATCTCTGAAATCACGCAAAAGTCCTTTCAGAGCGTGTTCCTCGTTATGAGCGATAGTACACAGAGATACTCTCATTCGATCGCCATAGCCTTTCTGTCCGCATAATATCGGAAGTTGACGGCGAATATCGCGGACAGGATATCACCGTTATGATCCGCGTTTAAGGATCGTTTTCCAGCGCCGCTTTGGTCAGCCATTTCGCGCTGACGCACAGCGACTGTGTCATATAAGGGATAACGTAGAGGAGCGGCAGTACGAGCAGTCCTAAAAGCAACCACGGAATGAAGCTGCATATCAGCTTTGCCACAGAACCCGTGTGCTGTTTCATGATGTATTTGTTGTACGCAAAAACCTGCTGTGGCGTAAACTGCGGATTATCCGCGCTGACGGTGAACACCGTGAAATATCGGATCGCGTACAGTGATGTGGCAAGAGTCGACAGTGCCGCCAGAATAAAATAGACGTCGTTATACAGGATTGTTCCGTAAAAATCCGAACCTATCGCCGCTGAAACGACTTCAAAGGCGATCAGCGGCGCGAACAGCAGGATTGAGGGAACGATCATGCGCAGGATATAACGGATATTCAGCTGTAAAGCGCTGCCGTAATGCTGCGCGCTGAAATAGTAGAATACGTCGCGCAGGTCGATATTGTTGGTGTACGCGGCTTTATAATGGGCTCGAATATATCCGTTCATCAGCGGCGACAGCAGAAATCCTGCGATCAGCGACAGAGGATATCCGATCGCGTAGACCATGATTTTTATCATCTTTTCATCGGATACAAAGTTGATGTAGGCGCAGGATAGGGCGGTAGTAGCGCCGTCGATCATATAAAACGGCAGCAAAACGATCAGCATGGCGACGATCGCCTTGACAAAATTGTCTTTTAAGATGTTGCGCGCCTGAGACTTGACGATAGCTTCTGCGGTCAAAATAGAATCATCCTTTGGTGTAAAGATTATACATGCTCTCTAAACAGATCTGGGCATGCTTGAAGAATTTCTCCACGTTGATACACTCATTCGCGTTGTGGATGTTGCTTTCTTCGCCCTCAAAGATCGGGCCGAAAGCGACGCCTTTACCTTGGAGCTTGCGGGCGTAAGTACCGCCGCCGGTGGTGTAGACCGTGGGTTTTTCACCCATGATGGTTTCATAGGATTCCGACAGGATCCTGATGATGTCCGAATCCTCGCTGAGATACAGCGGCTTTTGATGTGTCAGCACCTTCACGTGGATATTCTCTTTTTCCGCCTGACGGCGTATCTTTTCAAGAATTTCATCGCCGTCTTTGGTAACGGGATAGCGGATGTCCAGCGTGCAGGTGGAATAGCCCTCGTCGATATGGACGGTGCCGACGTTTACCGTCAAAGGACCGGATTCTTTGTCGCGCATCTTGATGCCCAGCATCACGCCGTCTGTATCGGTTCCGATATAATGGTTGATAAAAGAGGGGAGAGTGCCCATGGTAAGGGGTGAGAAGTTCGAGGCCAAAAGATCAATCAGCGCGGTAGCGGCATTCAGCCCCTTGTCCGGAGTAGAAGCGTGAGCTGCGCTGCCGCGGGACAGAACCATCATGCCGTCGATGGTGTAGTAGAACTCAAATGAGCCGTTTTTCGCGTCTGCAAGTCGCGCCAGCTGATGATCCTCATTCTCGGTGCAGTCGAGCAGTGCGTAAGCGGTGTCGGGAACAGCGTTGGTTGTTTTGCCGGAGTGCAGCTGTGTCAGCGTCGTTCCGTCGTGAGTGTCCGCATACAGCTCCAACTGTAAGATGCCTTTTTCTCCCTTACAGATACCATACTCGCTGTCGGGAGTGAAAGACAGCTCGGGAACAGGCTCGTACTTGAAGTACTCGTCCATATCCTCCATGCCGCGTTCCTCGGAGGTTCCGTAAATTGCGCGAAGGGTGTTCTTGCCGACAACCCCGTTGTCCTTGAGTGCCTTCAGGCAGTAAAGGTTAATGAGTGCGGCGCCTTTATCGTCGGCTACCCCGCGGCCGTACATATAGCCGTTGTCGCCGATAGAAAGCTCAAAGGGAAGCGAATCCCAATTGTTGCCCTCTGATACGACGTCGAGATGCGACAGAACGCCGCAGAGCTTGCCACCTTCGCCGAGCTCCACATGACCGGCGACATTGTTGATGCTTTCGGCTTTTAAACCGAAGCTGATTGCTTTTTTCATCATCCAGTCAAGCGCTTCCTTGCAGCTTTCCTGAATGCCGGAGACAGATTGGATCGCGATCAATTCAGCCAGATCCGTTATGATCTCCTCTTTATAGTCGAGAATTTTTTCACCGAAACTCATGGTTTCCTCCTCATGCATTGGATTTCTGTTTTATTTTATATACTCTTCGGAATCCGCGCTTCTTACGCAGTCCTTTGTTGATGATAAGATAGATGATATACGCCGCCAGAGCCGCTCCCGACAGGATACAGCCCTCTGTTAAAAGGGGTGTTTTGTAGCGGAATTGAATCTCACTTGTCTTGTTCCCGGGTACTCTGACCGCCATAAAGCCGACGTTGACCTTGGCGATATCCGCCGGTTCACCGTTGACAGTCGCGCTCCAGCCTTCATCATAGGGAACGCTGAAAAAGAGTAGATTATCCTTTCCCTTATTGGTGAAAGTCGCGTTAAAGCCTTCGTTAGTGTAGTTGAAGGATGAACATGAATTTTCTTTCAGCCTCTGCGCGTCAATTTTGTATTCCTCTTGATTGTATTCAAACTCAGCCGTGATACTGTCAAATCCGTCATAGCTCGGACGATAAGCGTCCTGCGGATTGTTCTCATTGTGCGAGAAATTCAGATTCAGGTACATGCCGTCGGTATATCCTGTGATATCCGCGTATTTTTTCATGTCCTCCTGTGACAGCACCAGTGCTTTTAAAAGAGAAAGATGCTTGATACTGCTTTGCAGATCGGTAAATTCCTCTTCGGTAAAGTAGGTATCATAGGTAAAACCCATCGGGATATAGTATTGGTTTTCGTAGATATCATAACCGTTTTGCGTGTTGATGTAATGAAATCCGGGCAAAAGATGGGTGTCTTCTTCGGGGTCATCCTGCTCTTCTACAAAGAAATACTTTACCGACAGCAGCCCTCTTAAGCCGTAAAAATCCACATCCGGTCGTGAACCGACAGTGCGGGGAACACCGACCTTATTGTAGAAATCTATCAGTGATCCGGGTACAATGCTGTGAAAAGCCTGGATCGTCGGCACCTGCCAAAACATACCGATATTGTCTGAGGTTTCGTAAAAGTCTGAACGAACCTCGTTGATATCGCTGATCGTGACGTCCTTGCCCTGATTGAGCGCGTAGCTAATCATGAATTTGTCGTCGCGGTCGGCATATCTGCGCGCGATCCAAATGTAAGAAACGCTGTAAGCGGCGATAAACAGACTCAGACACAGAGCAGTCGCTCTGAAAAAGAATTTGGGATTTATACGGTAAATTACGTACACCAGAAGCGTCAGTGCCAGCCCGATTACGGCAGTACCGGCAAAGACCCAGAAGTCCAGCGGCGTTTCCTCCAGACCGAATGTGACAACCTTGACATGACCGTCAAGCTCTTTTTTCCACGGCAAGAATCCGACCACTAACGCTGTTGCCGCGGTGATGGCGGCGGTTGTGATGATTCCGCGTTTGAAATCAACATCTTTGAGATTGTCCAGAGACTGAACGGTTACCAGCGCCGTCATCAGCGTCAGCATGTAAAACCATCTTGCGTAGTAGGTGTTGTTCAAACACTGAAAAACGCTGTTTAACCCGGGCACAGCCGCCATAATCAGCAGTATGAGAATCATCCTGCGGAAAAAGCCGCGTTTTTTTCTGTGCAGATACGCGATGACAAAGGTCATGGAGAACATCGGCAGATACGCCGCGACAGAGGACCATTTTCCTCCCGCCGAGGAAGTGAAGTTGTTTTTTGCGGGAACATCGCCGGGGAAGAACATGCTGACAAAGATTTGCACGTACCGCTGGGTCTTCGGATAGATCAGCGCGTCCCAGCCGTTGATGATCTGCGAAACACGGCTGTTGCCGACAATCGCCGCGACAGACGGCAGGAGCAGAAACATCGACAGAAAGAAACCGATCACACACTCGATTGTCAGAGAGATAAACTCTTTGAATCGAAAGCGATACGACTTGGATATCAGCTTGACCACATAGTAGATTGCCGTAAACACAACCTGACCGAAGAAGAAGTAATAGTTCACGGTCGCGCACGCAAACACTGCCAGAGTGACAATTCCTCTGCGCTTGGTGCTGTGAAATTCATCCAACGCCGCGAGCAGCAGCGGAAAGAAGATCATCGCCTCATGAAAGTGGAAAAAGAAGATGTTGTAGATGGAGAAGCCCGAAAACGCGTAAAGCACTCCGCCGACAACGGCGTATTTTTTGTGCCTGACGTACCGCCTGATGTAGATGTAGGCAGAAAGCGACGCAAACGCCAGCTTGAGCATTAACAGAGGCCCGATTGAATAGGAGACCCATGCGGACGGCAGGAGAACTGTCAGCCAGAAGAACGGCGATCCCAGAAGATAGAAGCTGTAGCTTCCGACAAAATTGGCGCCAAGATCGGTCAGATGACTCCAGCCGACGTCTCCGTTTTGGATCGAATCATGCGCCAGCTGATAAAAAGGAATTTGCTGTACATTGAAGTCGCCGTAATACAGGAAGTAGCCGTTGTCATAGATCATGACCGGTACGACGATGAACGCCGAGAGCAGCAGCGCCCACAGGAAGGCATACAAAGCATGAGGCCGCTTGTCGTTATCAAGGCGATCCGGAACCAATTTCAGCCCTCCTGTCAAAAGTTCTTTACCTTACGATAAAAGTATGTTAGAATATGTGTATACTTTAACTTATGTATTATAACATACATAAATGGAAAATGCACGAATTATTTTATTTTTTTGTCAAAAACAAGGAGAAAGAAAAAATGAATCGCTTTTTTGCCATGCTTTCCAGGATGAAATATATTGATCGCTGGGGTTTGATGAACAATACCAAGACCGAGAATATTTCCGAGCACAGCCTTGAGACCGCAATCTTAGCGCACGCGCTGGTCAATATCGCGAACGTCAGACTGGGCGAGAGTCTCGACGCCGATAAAGCGGCGGTCATCGCAATGTTTCACGACGCGGGAGAGATTATCACCGGCGATATGCCTACGCCGATCAAGTACTATAATCCCGAGATCAAAAACGCTTACAAGGCGATTGAAAAGGTTGCGGAAGACCGCCTGATTTCTATGCTTCCCGAAGATTTGCGCGATATTTACCGTCCCGTGATCTCTGCTGAGGACAAGACCCTGGAACGCTATGTCAAAGCCGCCGATAAGCTTTCGGCATTGATTAAGTGTATTGAAGAGGTTCGCATGGGCAACAACGAGTTCTTAAAGGCAAAGGAGTCAACCGAGGCGTCGATCTGCGCCATGAACCTGCCTGCGCTGGATATTTTTATGAAAGAGTGTATGCCGGCGTATTATCTGACCTTGGATGAATTAGGTTAATATCCACAAGATGTGGCTGTATGACTGTCGAATCATGCCGTAACTTGTAAAAAAATTATTAATTTGGTTGTAATATTCTTTATTGGAAAATATAAAGAACCGATCAGTGTATAATATTAAGGTATGTATGATGAGCGACTATGTCCGCACATCGTAGATTGACTCAGAATTATGAAAGGCGGTATTTTTTGATGGCAAAAAACAACGATGATTTTGTTGATATTGCATCCTCCGCTGATGTAAACAAGGTATATGGCAAAGAACGCCGTAGCGATCCGCCCAAGCGCAAGAACAAAGGTTTGGCGCGAAGGATTGTCGTACTGGTTCTCTCTATGATTTTTCTACTTGTCGGATCGGGACTGCTGTTCTATTATAACGTTCTCGACAGAATGAATTTTAAGGACCTCGAACCTGCCGCTCCGGCTCCGACCGGCAGCACAGGCGAGACAACCACTTACTCGATCGCAAACGCGGGTTCAACGCTTCTTTCCAGCGATAACGTTCTGAATATCCTGTTGTTCGGTCAGGACTCACCTGCCAGCGAACACGATCACGGTCGTTCCGATACCACAATTCTGTTATCTATTGATAACGTCAACAAAAAGCTTAAGCTGACTTCTTTCCAGCGTGATACCTACGTCAGTATCCCCGGTCACGGCGATAACAAAATCAACTCCGCTTTCACCTTCGGCGGCGAGAGACTTTCCATCGACACGATCGAGAGCAACTTCGGTATCAAGGTTGATAAGTACGCGACGGTTGACTTCTCTTCGTTCAGAGAAGTTATCGAAGCCCTCGGCGGCGTTGACATTGAACTGACGCTGGAGGAAATCAAGTATATCAACGCACAGATCGACGTTAACAATCAGACCGATGTTACCAGCTTTTTGAAGTATGATGAAACAAAAGAAAAGCAGATGGTTCACCTCGACGGTTATCAGGCACTTTGGTACGCGCGAGATCGCGGCGAAGAGAGCTTGGGCGGTAATCCCGAGTACAGCTTCTCCGGCGACGACTGGGATCGTACCTCGCGTCAGCGTAATTTGATTCAGACGATTATTACCAATCTGCGCAAGAACGCTTCTTTGACGGAGCTTGTCGCTGTCGCCAACAAGATCGGGCCTCTGGTTACCACCAACCTCAAGAAGGGCGATATCACCTTCCTCGTATCCAACATGATGACCTATATCGGTTATGACATGGAAGAGATGTCTCTGCCGACGCTGGGTCACTGGAGATACGGTACGACCTCCGACGGTCAAAGCGTTATCGCTATCGACGACTGGGACGGCGTGCGTAAGGATGTTGCAAAGTTCATCTATGAAGATTCCGTTTCTTCCTCTTCGTCCTCCTCCAAGTCCTCTTCTACGGGACCCACAACCGCACAGTAAACTGACGATCGCGGAAGCTCGCACCAGGGTTTCCGCGGTTTTTCAAAAATGAGGGTTTTATGAGCAACAAAAAGAAAGAACTGATCCGCTCGCTGAAATTTATTCTGTTTTCAATCTCGGCGGGCGTCATTCAGATTGTGTCATTCACACTGCTGACTGAGTTTACTCCGCTTAGCTACTGGCCGTGTTATCTGATTTCGTTGGTGCTGTCGGTACTCTACAACTTTACGATCAACCGAAAGTTTACATTCCATTCCGCGGCGAATGTTCCGATCGCCATGCTGAAAGTCTTTTTATACTACTGTGCCTTTACGCCACTGTCAACGATCGGCGGAAACTACTTGGTGGAGACTTTGCGTTGGAATGAATATCTTGTTGAAATTCTGAGCATGCTGCTGAATTTTATCACCGAGTTCCTGTTTACTCGCTTTGTTGTATATGGCAAGCAGGTCGATAACGATGAGAAGTACGTCGAAAAGGAATCCAAAAAGTCCGGAAAAAACCTGAAGAAATCATCAGACGAACTGAATCGGTCATAAGAAAAAACCGACGCGAAAGCGTCGGTTTCAGTTTGTAGAAAAAGCCATGTTTCGGCGTAAGTTGAAACATGGCTTTAATATTTCTAAAAAATGTAAGCAGTAATTTGAGATAGGAACTAAAACAGGGTCGGGAGAGTGATGTTTCCTACTATTTTCTTTCCATAGCGCCAGCTTTTTGAGATTCATGGCAGCAAACTTAAGCCTGACCCAGTTGGTAACTGCGTTCAAGCCTCTGTAGGGAGTGTATCGCATAGCGTGCTTTTCTTTCGCGTCTGCAAATACTCTCTCGATCTTCTCTTTTCTCTCTTTGTAAAGTTCCGCGTACTTAGGTATATGACGAATATCCTCACACCGTTCTATGTACTCATGCCAGATGTGTTTGGTTACCGTCTTTACACAATCCTTTGAAGCGGTGCATAGATGTCTGCTCGGACAATTCCTGCATATCTCCGGATTGCTCTTGTATTCTCTGTAACCGTCACGATTGGTTGTGCGGTAGTTTAAGATTTGGTATTCCGGACAGATAATACAGTCATAGTACTCATCATACACATACTCGTAATATGGGTGGTTACCTTTCTTTGTCTGCGGTCTTTTGTACGCAGTATCTAATACTCTGTCATCATCAAATATCTTCTTTGCTATGTGAGGAGTTTTGTATGCGCTGTCTGCTACGATGGTTTCTACTTCGGGATGCCTCTCTACTACTTTGTCATATACATCGTCAAACGCTACACTGTCGTGTACATTTCCGGGTGTTACTTCTGCTTCCAATACAAAACCGTTCTTGTCGCAGGCTGTATGCGCTTCATAAGCGAACTGCTTTTTGTGTTCTCCCTTTACGAATAATCCGCTCTCGGGATCGGTGGTACTTTTAGTTACCTCTTTTGTTTTCTTCTTAGCTTCTTTCTTACGTCTTTTTAACTTCTTCTTTGAAGTGTTATCTCTTTTCTTCTTGGGCTTTGATGGCGTATTGTCATCATCGCCGTTGTCTTCGTCAGTCTTAAACGCTTTCTTACCATGCGCTTCTCTGTCCTCGTTGATCTCTTCGAGAAGCTCATCGGCATATCTCTTTGCCGCGACCGGCACTTCTTCCTTGATCTTTTTCTTGGTGTTGGCATTTGCTTTGATGTGCGTTCCGTCTATGAATACAGCTTCTGTGTTCAGATATCCTGCTTCTGCTATTTCATCCAGTATCCAATAGAACACCTTGTCTACCGTTTCTCTGTTGAATCTTTTTCTGAAATTGTAGCTCAACGTGGAAAAGTGCGGCGTTTCATCATGCAGGCTGTAGCCCAAAAACCAACGGTATGCTACATTCATACGCACTTCTTTTGCCACTCGTCTGAGAGAGGTGATTCCATACAGATGTTGGATCAGTACCATCTTGAACAGGATTACAGGATCTATGCTCGGTCTGCCGTTATCCTCACAATACAGATCTTCTACAAATTCATATATCTTGCTGAAATCTACCGCTGCATCTATCTTTCTCAAAAGATGATCCTCGGGGACTAAATCCTCTAAGCTCACGATTTCTACTAACGATCTATTATTTACGTTCTTTTCTAACATTACAATCACCGTATCTATTTTACCATAAATACGACAAAAAGCCCAGCTCTCGCTGGACTTTTTCGACAGACTGAAACCGACGCGAAAGCGTCGGTTTTTATGCTGTCAGTTGATTTTTTCGAAACGTCTCATCTTTTTGCCGTCGCGCTCGATGATTTCTCGGAACATTTCATAGGGGCGTACCCACAGCTCGTGATCTCCGTACAGCGCGCGGTAGATGACCATTTTCTCGGTTGTTTCGCTGTCTTTCGCAAAGTCGATGACCTCGTACTCATTACCTTTAAAGTGCCTGTAGCGACCTTTGGTGATCTCTTCGGGCACAAGCTCCGGCTCGGCTTTTTCAACAGGCGGAACGCTCTGGGGTGCTTGAGTGACAATCTCCTGACTTTCGTCGGGATAATCCATACGGAAGGAACCGTCGTTTTCGATCAGGATCATTGAGCTCGTTGGCGGTACGCTGATCTCGAACCAGCCGTTGCAGCCGTACTGCCGATTATCGTTGAGCACGTCTGTCAGCGTTCCGTTGAAGTTGGTGTTGATGCCGATATTGCGCGGCTCGTTGCTCTGGTTGAGCAGGATGTAGACCTTTTGATTGTCGGTTTTCATCGAGAAGCACATGTGCTCGAGCTGGATCATCTCGTTCTTGTACTTGCCGCACTGCAGCGCTTCCAGGCTGTGTCGGAGGTGTCCGAGCTTGCAGATATGATCGAAAAGATCATAGTCGGGATTTTCGAGTGCGTTCAGATTCAGCTCTCGCCTGAGGTCATCGTCGGAGTGCTTTTGTTTGTGACCCTCCATCGCGAACTCGCTGCCGTAGTAGACCGACGGAACGCCCGGCATACAGTAGAGCATGGTGTAGACGTTTTTGAGCAGCGCCTTGTCGCGGATGATACTTGCCAGACGGGTAACGTCGTGATTATCGGCAAAATTGTATAGATAGATATTCTTGTATATACCCCAGTCACCGCACTGACGGTCGATGGAATGGGCAAATTCAAAGTAGTTGCGGTCGTTGTGGCTGGAATACAGACCCTTGTAGATCTCGTAGTTTGTGACGGAATCAAGCATATCATTGTTCGCCAGACGGTTGTAGTCGCCGCCGACAATCTCGCCAAACATCCAAAAATCAGGCTTTTTCTCTTTGCAAACCCATCTGAGCCTTTTGAAGAAGTTGACGTCCATCACGTTTGCGGCGTCAAGGCGTAAGCCGTCGATGTCAAACTCGTCGATCCAGTAGCGCACAGCGTCCATCAGATACTCGACGACGTCGTTGTTCTGTAAATTGAGCTTAACCAGATCGTAAAAGCCCGCCCAGCCTTCGTAGCTGAAATGGTCTCCGTAGGGGCTCATTTGGTCAAAACGGATATTGTGAAACCAGGATGTATAGATCGACCCCATACCGCGCTCCTGAATATCCCTGAAAGCGAAGAAGTCTCTGCCAACGTGGTTGAAAACGCCGTCCAGCATCACGCGGATACCGTTTTGGTGCAGGGTATCACAGATCTTCTTGAAGCTCGCGTTATCTCCCAGACGACTGTCGATCTTTTTGTAGTCGATGGTATCGTATCCGTGGCGGGTGCTTTCAAAAACAGGGTTGAACACAATGCAGTTCACGCCCATTTTCTTGAAGTGGGGGATAAAGTCATAGATTTTATCCAGACGGTAATTCAGCTGAAAATCGTTCTCTTTCGGAGCGCCGCAGAATCCCAGTGGATAGATATTGTAAATAACGGTGTCATGAATCCAATGCATTAAGGTTACCTCCTACAATATAAAACAAGGTAATGGACACGGTAGCCAGCCGTGTCTATTTTCCTTTTCAATGCCTAAGCTGTAGAATGAGAAAGAATGGTCTGACACTGGTTACCATGAACCAATACGTTC
>Ga0256404_1002306_pt1 | contig 42500 bp, 55 predicted proteins | sample RumenRJG_01DNA_FD_185990 | JGI IMG/M metagenome (GOLD analysis project Ga0256404, IMG submission 185990) | Bovine rumen microbial communities from Lethbridge, Alberta, Canada - RJG_01 | ecosystem: Host-associated > Mammals > Digestive system > Stomach > Rumen | place: Canada: Alberta | collected... | reverse complement strand
TGATACGCATCGCAATATCACTAGGCGTGAATCCTCTCATTTCATCATCAAATTCGTCCATTGAGAACGGACGTTCTTCTCCCTGTTCATCAAGATAATCGAAGATAATTTCGATTTTGTCATCGTCAGAAAGTTCTTCAAACACGTCTGAAACCGTGTCAAGTTTTACACGATAATCATCTGCAAGTTTGCAAAGTTCTTCCATGCTCTTGTTGTACATTTCTTTCATTTCGCTTTCCATGATAATTACCTCCGTTTGTTGTTTAACTCATTTCCTTATCTCTGCTTATATATTACCATAGATAAATAATTTAGTCAACACTTTTTTTATATTCCATCTTTACGTATGGAAGAATTTTCATCTGCACATCCCAATTTTTGTTTTCAATCATAATAGCGTAAATCTCCATTTTTAGTAACCTCTTTTCTTTTGTTCTCTATGTGTATATCATAGCAAAACTTGTGTTATTTGTCAATACTTTTTATATATATTTTCCCAGTAAAATGTCTGACAATTCAATAGTTTTTCTATCTGTAAATTGTCAGACATTTTGCATCCAATTTTCGTCTCTGACGAACAAAATTTGATACACGATAAACTATATATGTTTCGATTTTAGCACGTCATAAACGTTTTTCTAGGCACAAAAAAAGAGGGATTTTTCATCCCTCTTTCCATTACAGTTCAATCAAGAATCCTGCGCGTTTAGCTTTTCCTTTCCCTGCGCCATGCACGGGAAAAACAACAACGCTTTTTCTGTCACCCTTCCAACATTTCCCGCAATTTACACATTGGATATTTTCATGGAGAGTAGCAGGGCATTGTGCATAGGTCACATTATTAATTCTGCGCGTTGCTTTACTCATTGTGGAAACTGTCAAGACGGCAGGCACGTCATTAGCACGGCATTTTTCAACAGCTTCTTTCGTCTCGCAAGAGAAATTGATGATGAAATTGCATTTACGAGCTTCTTTTGCAATCGTAATATTTCTCTTGTTCGGCGTACAATGCGTGTAGGCATAAACGATATGACCTTTGAACGCATTGATAAGGCTTTTCACAAGCTTTTCATCAATATCGCTTGTACCTTCCTTTGCAATATCACCTGCCACATTATGGCGAATGACTTTCGTGCAAGGGACAGTCTCAAGAAGATTTTTCAGTTCGTTGACCTTGCAAACGTTTTTCCCTTCACCCTTATCTGCATGGTTCCAATGAATCCGAACGTGACCGGATTTTGCATAGCAACCGTTGTTTTTGAACGGGCAACGTGTCGGGCAAGTGTTGGACGTTGAATACGTCTGACTGATTGCGCCCGTCTTGACATTGGAAGAATTGCTGATGAATTTGATGAACGTTTCCATGATTGTTACCTCCATAAAAGCCATTTCGTAAGGTTCTCTGTTCCTTAACTCTGTACACTTATTATATCATTCGTTGTTCTCTTTGTCAAGAGGTTTTTTATATTTTCTTTTTGAATTTTTTCTCTCTGTCCCTCTGACAGTTATTATATTACACCCATAGCAATTTATTGTCAAGAACTTTTTTATACAATAAAACATTTTTTTGCTTGTTAAGAAGATTCAGACATTTTAACAATATAAAAATTGTCAGACATTTTGACATATAAAAATGGGCAGAAAAGATTTTCTGCCCATATCCATTAGTATCTATTCATTTGACGCAAAATCAAATGATACGCTTCTTCCCAATCATTCAAGGCATCATTTGATACAAGATGAACGACTTCATCAATGTTATCTTTTATCCATTCCGCAAAATCCTTGTAATCAATCGTTTTACGTGTTACTTTTGCATCAGGCATGTAATACCTATGCAAATCCAAAACAGTATCATCTGAAATTGCGTATTCGTCTCTCAACAAATCACATAAATAATATTCGTGGTCGATAAGTTCTTCTTCAACTGTCATTGTTCTTACTCCTTTGTTTTTGTGCGTTCATTTTATTTACTTCTTTCTCCATATCTATAAGTAAATAATACTCCTGTCTATGAATATTGTCAAGACTTTTTTTATTAGAATTGATGATTTTTATTTATTCGTTGGAACTAAATATGATACACTAGCATCTGCACCTAACACAAAGTAAGAAACAAAATACGAAAATAAATTGCCATTCTTTTCTATAATAAACTCATATCTTTTTTCTCTATTCGGCAAAGTATATGCATATAGCTGATAATATGCACCATCATAATTGATATGAAATTCCAATTTATTTGCAAAATATTCATTTAATAAGTCTGCGCTATATTTCATTTCTTCCGAAATTTTACCATTTGCCATAAGTTCATCCTCCTTACATTATCTGTAAATAATATACAAAATGTCTGACTTTTTAAAGTATTAAATTGTCAGACATTTTGCTTTCTAAATACACAAAAAAGGGGAGGAAATTTCCTCCCCATAGTACTTATCGCATTTTCCATTTAATCATCATCATCGACACACTCTGCATCATAAACATCATCAAACATGTCCTGTTCTTCTTTATCTAACACAACACCATCAACATTTTCTCCATCATTTTCAAGCTGTTCAAGAACATCATCAAAGTCATCACGAAGTTCCTGAAGCTCATTCGTATAGTCATCGAAAAACTCATATCTATCCATATGCGTATAAAGGTATTCTATGGGGATATTCTCAAAGAACATTCTTACAACATCACTCTGCGTTCCACTATGAATTGTTCTTTCATCATCCTGCCAAAAGTAATCATCTTCTGTATCAAAATCACTAGCAAGACAATCTGCTATCTGTTTCGGAGAATCATCTTCAAAATATTCATCAAAATAATCCATGTCATGATAACTACCGTAAATAATATTATCATTGATTGCATCATCAATCAATTCCATTTTTTCTTCATCATAAAGAGACTCTACAACCGTAGGAAATTCTTCTTTCTTTTCCTGATAGAGAATACGAATTTTATCTAAATTTTCCATCGCTTCATTTGCATCAAACATCGTTCAACATTCCTTTCTACTAAATTGAAGGTTTTCTCTACCAATATATTATCAAATAATATGTACTCTGTCAATATTTTTTGTATCAAAAATGTCTGAAAATTGTTTATGCTATAAAAAAGCCTTGCGACTATCATATCGCAAGGCTTCTCTTTATTCTAAATAAATATATATATATATATGAATTACTTAGCACATTGGAATCATGTCCCTTCTATATGAATTGAAACCTAGCTTTTCTCGAACCATCGTGGTTAACATTTCTAAATATTAATAAAATATATATATGTTCTCACTCGCTAGAGTTTATTCAGCTTTTTCTTCATTCTGCTCACTTCCTTTTCCATTGGATTGATTATATTGTATCATAACTGAACTACTTTGTCAACAGTTTTTTAAATTTTTTTCTTTAAGGTATCAACATCATAAACAGTTCCGTTCAATTGTTTTATTTCCTTATCTTTGATTACATGATACCATACACAAAACAATTTGTCAACACTTTTTTTATAAATTTTTTGACTTTTATCCTTTTTCGTGTACTCTTACTCGGCGAATACGAACGGCGTGCCGAACGTTTCCAAATGGCGCGCGCAGTAGGCATTGAAGAATTTCTGGTTGCTGCATGGAGCCAGCTCCATGTGCAGCTCCTCACGGATGTCATCGTCCATGAGGTTTACCGCCTCTTCATAGTCAACTTCCTTTCCGCTCTCGTTCTTCACGGTCGGATACTTCTTTTCTTTTGCTTCTTCCTTCATCATTTTAATTACCTCCATTTGGTGTAGCTCTTTGTTTATCTTTGATTACATGATACCATACACAAAACAATTTGTCAACACTTTTTTTATAAAACTTTTTGACTTATATATTGTCAGACATTTTACTTTTCAAATGCGCAAAAAAGGGAGGATTTTTCCTCCCTATACAATCCCCATTAATCAAGGTCGGGGATGTCCTTTACATCCTCTCCTGCCGCTTTCAAATCTTCAATGATGTCATAGTATGCATTGACAATATCATTTAATTCATCATTGAAATCACTGAAAGAATCATACCTATAGGCATTATCAAGAAGCCAATATTCGTCAATATCGCCGAAATCAGCAAACACGCGAGATATGCAACCAGATTCTACATAACCATCACCATCGAACCAAAAGAAATCATCGTTGGTATTGAAATCATTCGATACCATGTCAATAATTTCCGTAGGCGTTTTCCCTTCCATCATTTTATCAAATTCACTCATATAATACGGGCGTTCGTATACGTTATCATCGCAATAATCCATGATAATCTGAATATGTTCGTTATCATTGATACCTGCCAACCATTCCAAAACTGAATGTTTTTTGTTCTCATACTCTTCACGAATTTCTGCGAGTTTTGCAAGTGCTTCATTGTTCATCATTTTAATTACCTCCATTTGGTGTAGCTCATTTCTTATCTTTGATTACATGATACCGCACACAAAACAATTTGTCAACACTTTTTTTATAAAATTTTTTGACTTATATATTGTCAGACATTTTACATCTAAAAATGTCTTCTACGATACGATTTTGTTCCTGCATATAAGAATACCTAAAATCAATTCAATACGCCATAGAAACGAATCTGACAAGAAAAAAAGACAATCTATGATGATACTTATTATGACATCATAGATGAAATTAAAATGTCTGACAATTCATAATCAATAAAAAAGCAGGGATTTCTCCCTGCTTGCGTCTCATTTGAGATTATTCATTTCGTCGCGAAGCTCATTCACGATTTCCTCTGTCATTTCCTCTCCTTCATACTTATTGAATGTTTTCGTTTCCCAAAGGAAGAACTTTGCGTAGTAGTAAAGCAATCCTTTCATGAATTCTGTTTCGTCTCTTTTTTGTTCATCTTTCAGAAAGTCGGAAACATATCTGTCATTTGTATCAATAACCATCATAGCATATCCGATTTCATCTTTCGTGAGAATCGGAAGATTCTCACTGACATGCGCAAAGTCTGTTACTAAATCGTCGATGATTTCGTCCGTAGGGAACGTAACTTCATAGGTAGCGTCAAGGATAATCTTCTGTGCTTCTTTGTCGATGTTCTTCATTTTTGGTTCCTCCTATATGGTAGCTCTTTGTTTATCTTTACCTATATGATACCACTGTAGGAATCTATTGTCAAGCGTTTTTTTATAGTTTTTTGGATATTTTACTGAAATATTTATCAGCAATATTTTTAAAATTGTCAGACATTTTGAAAATAAAATGCATGATTAAGGGGAGAATTTTCTCCTCTTAATAGATTTATTATTCATCTTCGAAAACATGTTCTCCGTTATCCTCTGTTGGTTCAATGATGATTTCATAATCGTTTGTTTCGTCAAAGTAGGAATAATAGTTCGGATAATCAATGATATAGCCTTTATCCTCTTCGCACGTCTGAAACATTTCATTCAAATATTCATTATGTGCTTTACGATTTTTGTTCAAAAACTTTTTTGCGTTCTCTTTAGAGTGAAAGAAATGCTCTTCCATAATTTTTCCTCTGTTTTCATCAATATCAATTCCAATATTGACAGTAACACGATACATCATTTTAATTACCTCCATTTATTGCCTAGTTCATTTCCTTATCTCTGATTACATGATACCAAAATGGACGTATTTTGTCAACGTTTTTTTTATAGATAATTTGATAGAATAAATATTCAGACATTTTATTTTTATAAAGACAATCATAAAAGCCCTACCGATATGGTAGGGCTTTTATATTTTAAAGGGAGGTTCTATCCCTGTTTATAATAATAATAAATAATATATAAGTTATTGTATGTACTACATGATACTCATTCCTTTCCATTCGATTGTTCATGATAATCGGCTACATTATAATAAATATTCTATAGTATAATTCACACTTGCTACGGCTTATTCAATTTCTTCTTCATGACTTTCATCCTCCCTTCGTCATGGATAATTGAAACTGTGGCATAAAATAATTTTATAAATAATTCATAAAATAGGATTCTAGCATCGCTACGGTTTGTTCAATAATTTCTTCATTTTGCTTCATCTCTTTTCCTTATCTTGATTTCATTGTACCAAACTTTCCTCAATCTGTCAACAGTTTTTTGAAAAAAGTTTTGATTAATAAAACCAAGATTCTCTTTCCCTCTTACTGTGCTTATTACGTTTATAGCGTTTATCTTCAAACACTTTATTTGCATAAGCACCACTTACCAACATCTTTGCCGCTTCTCCTGCGATACGAGACGTTTTCTGCTTGCCATTTTTATAATTCATCTAAAAAACCTCCTGTTATTTAAACATCACACAGTAGTAGTCTTTATAAAACTACATCTAGTGAATCTAACATTTCATATCTTTCCTTTCAATGACTACTATATCATAAATAAAACTATATGTCAATATCTTTTTTATATTTTTATCTATAGAAAAAAGCAAGTGATTCGACCTATAAACATGTCTGACAAATTCACTTGCTTTTTTCTCCTGCATATGAAAAAGCAATATAATAAAATGTTAATACATTCTATTATCAAATTTTAAGGAAGAGTTTTTACAGCATTTACTCCTGCAATAAAAGCTCTTAATTTATTATTAAAAATCCATGCATCCCGTTCAGCAACATGAATCTTCGTTTCTTCATGATTATCTGTTACAAGTTGATAAATACCTTTTTCCCGATTCAAATAGAAAGGTTCACTTGTGAAGTTTTCATTAATCTCATTCACAAGCATTTCAATTTCTTCCATCAACTTCATTTTTCCTTATCCCCTATTTCTTTACTACGATTATATCGTATCATATACAATGAATTGTGTCAAGTACTTGTTTGAGTTTTTTATAAAAAATGTCTGACGATTATTTGTCAGACATTTTTATTCAATCTTCTGTTTCTGCTTCTCGTATTGTATCAAACACAAGCATATCTTGTGAAAAGTAATCTTTCTGTTCTCTACAGGTATCTAAATCTCTTAGATAATAATCTGCACCATATTTTTCTGTATCCTGCTGAAAAATACGTTCAAATTCTTTTTCTGCTAAATCTTTTGACTGATAATACTTTGAAACTAAATCTCCATTATAGCATCTTTCTACAATATATAACTTCATAGTTTTTTCCTTTCGTAATATTTCAGAATCTTACAAAACCTATCTTCTAATTGCGATAAAGTAATACTTTCCATCGCTTCATAAGGAATATATTCTTTACTAGAAAAATATTCTATATACTTGTATTGTACGTGAATATATGTAAATTTTTCAAAATAACTTTCTAATAAACATCTTGCAATAGCACAATGTAGCAAGAGAGAATCTTCCCTTGCTACAAAATCAAAAATGTTTTGTTGTGGATGACTTTTTATTTGTTTTACTAATAATTCATATTTTTTTACATCCATATTAAACTACCATGAGACATTTTTCCACAATATATTTATCTGTACTTTCTTCTGTATCTAATTGCCAATGTCCTAGTACAGATTCATCAAAGGTGTTTGCAAGATTAACATATCTTAAAAAACAACCTTCTCCCTCAAAAAGCTGATATGTTTTTCCTTTCTTAATGTAGAAACGTGTTTCAATCGGTTCTGCTTTTCCTCCGTTTACACGTCGCATATTCTGAATATAAATACCTTCTTCACGATTCATCTGCAAAACCTTCCTTCAACAATTCTTTCGTCATAATCTCAATATTTTCATCGTTCATGTGAATCTCTTTATAAGTATTCACATAGGGTTTTACAAATGGAAGTTTTTCCATGATTTTTTGCCCATAATAAATCATCAATTCTACTAAATACTTCTCAGGATTCGTAAAAGCATTCTCATATACATATTCATCTACATCATGATATTTTTCATAAATATCACAAATGTCATGATAATACATACGAATGATTTTTTCACTTTCTTTCTTATCATACGTATAAGTTCCATCTACATGGTACGTATAAAGTATATCGAACGCTAAATCCATTGATGTTAGAACTTCATTTTTACTTGTGTCAATCTCTGCAACCAATACGTTTTTTACAAACTCATAAAAATTTTTCTCCATTGATAACTCCCCCTTTTCTCTATTAAAATTATATCATGCATCTTCCGTTTTTGTCAAGTATAAAATTATATGCCATTGAAATAAATTTTTGATTTTACATTATGCTCATCTTTTCCGATGTTATTTTTTTGAAACCAATATTCAAGATATATCATAATAATTTCATAACATTCTTGAAAAGAAAAACCTGTATTTCCTCCGCAGAAATGATGGAATAACGTTTGACAATAACTATCAAAATCTTTTAATTCTTTTTCCTTAATGAGACAATACCATTTCTTGTCTCTGTGTTTTCTCTCACGATTAATTTTCTTTCGACGAACACGAACAGTATAAAAAAGTCTTGGTAACAAATGTGGTTCAAAATAATGTGCCATATAATCATTAGGTTCATATCTTGATTGTTTATCAAACCATACAAAATAAATGACATCATTGACTCTCATTCTAATTTCATATCTTGTCAAATATCCAAAATAGGAATATCCATCATATACACCGCTTCTTGTATTCTCATAAGTATCTTTCCATTTTCTTATAATTTTCTTATAAGATAAAATGTTTTCATCGACTACGGCATAATCAACTTGTAGCGCGTCCAAAATCGTTCCTCCATTTCTCTTTCTGTTACCCATTTTTCTATATTTCTCCTTGGCAAGCAGATATAATACATATACCCTTCTTGTACTAGCATTGGTAATACATTAAAATAAGTATGTTTGTTTTCTTCTACAAACATTTGATACCCTTTCGTATGAAAACTTCCTTGTAGTATTTCATATGATTTCTTTTCTGTTTGGTATTGCTCTTCTTTGATTCTATCAGGAATTTCAGAAGCAATCATTATGCTAACTCCTTGATGACGATAATCTCCAAAGTTATAGTTATAGTATATCACAATATCATGTTTTTGAAAAGATTTGTATATTTTTCTAATCTCTTCTTTAACATCATCTGTAAATAATAGCCCGAAGGAATTGCTACTCCATGCTGAAGTTATATTATCTTCTTTTGTGTATCTCGCAAAAAATAATTCCCTCGGTCGTTTTGTATAATATGGATAACTTTCTTCTTTCATCCCAAGAAGAAAGTTATACTTTTTCTTATCTATCATACATCTTTTTATTTTCATGCTATCAGGACATGCATGAATAATATGTGCTTCAATTCCAAATCTCGGCTTGAATCTATTTGGATTCGTCAGACATTTTTGTTCTTCACTCCATGTATATTCGTATGGAACTATCATTCTACCTTCTACTTTATCATAGTATTTGATGATGCGGAACGCGCTTTCTATGCTATGTATTCCATGCTCATGTTCACTACATCCACCCATATTCATGGATACTCCGATAACTTCATCGTCCTTTGTCTCTTTATCTAACATTCTCTTTGTGATAAATTTTGTATTGAAACTTTTTCTCATTTTTTTATCACCTTCTTTTTATGGTACACAAAAGCCGTTAGCATATATTCACTAACGGCTCTGTGCAGAGATAATACAATTATAAGTAAGCTAACATTCCGCACTCACCTAAGTTGATAAATCATGCAATCTTTACCAATATCATTATATTCAAATAATAAGGAGGTGAAAAACATAATGATAGAATTTCCTTAGATGATAAATAAGGCGGCTTAGACCTTATTGCTTCTTTGTTAGACCATTTCTGATTTTCTTTCACGGTTTATATATTATCATATTCCCGCTTCTTTGTCAAGCTCTTTTTTTATTTCCCTTTCTCTTGACTACACGTATATCATACTACACTTTTTCTATTGTGTCAACACTTTTTTGAAAATCTTCTTGTGTTTATTTCCTCGCTATGATATACTATCTATAGAAAGGTGGTATCATATCATGCAAAGCTTGAATATCAACTCTATTCACTATTACGTAAAGAAGAATACAAAAGATACAAAATTTCATAAATACTCTCAGAAACAAATTGATAGTTACTATCATGTTATTTCCGATTTTTTGTTTCGTGTTTCATGTACAACATTTTCCTATGAATTAAGAATAGGAAAGTTTGTTATCCTTCCTTTTTTAAAAAAAGATATTTTTTGTTATGATATTATTTCAAAACGTCATGTCTATTATCTCATAGATAAATATCATGGAAAAATTGAATCCTTTGATATGGTTCATACAGATAATACTATTTCTACATATTCCTCTTATATCGTATTCGATACTGAATTTCAGGCAAAAAGATTTATTGTTGATATTCAAGCATATATCAATAAAAAATGCAAAAAACCTTATATGAAATATTTAGGTCTATAAAAATAAATAATTTGTAAAAATAAGCAAGTAGTTTTATCTACTTGCTTTTCTTATTAATCGGGGACCGGACATTGTAAGAAATTCTTCTTCGCTTTCATCGCCATATCTGCTATAATGGATTCACTAAATTTATATTCAGAATATAAAGATGTTACAAAAACCATTCCTAAATTGACATACTTTTGTATATTATAAAAATGCTTTCTTACATCCCTTAATGGTAATACTACATAAAATATCTTATCTTCATTTACATCATAAAATATATCCATGTAACTCGTTTTCCATATATCTACTGCTGCTCTCATGCAATCTGTTGTTCCTTTCATTTTATCACCTTCGTTCTCATAGAAATTGTATCAGGTAAATATGTATCTTCTATCAAATGAATTATACATAATATAGATGATATACATAGTCGTATATCACAGTCATATATCGTAGGGATTATATCAAGTATATTTGTACAAAAGATACTATGATAATTGTAATTATATATCGTAGGGATTACATATATATCGTAGGGATTATATGAACTAGAAAAGAATTTTTTCTAATAAAAAAATATATGCTATTTTAGCATATACCACCAACATGTCTGACAATTAATTGTCAGACATTTTATTCTTTTTGTTTGAAAAAATTACATGGAACGTAAAACTTTTTTCATTTCCAAATATGCATGATGTTCATCTTTACCATGTAGATTTACCATAACGATTCGATTTGGTTCAATACATAGCTGAATTAATCCTATCATGCTTTTTGCATTTACCTTCTTGTCATTATACAGTAGAAAAATGTCTGAATTGTATTTATTTGCAATCTTTGAAATCTGACTACATTCTCGTAGACTAATTCTCTTTGTTGTATTCTGTATCATATTTACCATTTTCATCACCTACTATTTATAGTATATACAAAAAAGTTTCTTTTATTATAACTTTTTGATATAGGAAAGTCAAGGATATTTTTCATATCCTTGACCGTTTTTCATATTTACTTTGATTATCAGTTAATATACTTAATATCACCGTATTTCTCTTCGATTTTTGCCTTGACATATTTGGCAAGATTGACAGCATTCTCATTCCTTTCATCTGTGCCACATTCTGCGAACATATCGAACGCTTTCACCAAAAGAATAATCTCGTCATACTGTAAACTACGATGACTTTTACGGAACGCTTCTACGATTCCTTCCATGATTTTTGCGCTTCCGCTCATACCTCCATGATTCAATGCATCGGAAATCTGAACACCGATTGCATAACCTTCATCGAATTTCTTTTTGTCGTTTGCGTTGAAGTCGTACATGATGAATACCTCCATATCGTGTAGCTCTTTATCTCTTATCTTGATTACAAGTATAGCACGGATGGTTTTATTTGTCAATACTTTTTTTATAAAATAATTGCGCAAATAAATTGTCAGACATTTTGGCAATAAAAAAGGCAATAGCCTATCAGAACTATTGCCTAAAGGGAAATATACCTTATTCAATTTCGATGAAGCTAGAATCGTGTTTGTCGGCTTTAGGGATAGTAATATATAAGATACCATCTTTCAAATTAGCCTTGATGTTATCTTTATCCATATTGCCAAGTTTGAAACTTCTAGCTACCTGACTATATCCTCTTTCATGACAGATATAATTCTTCTTTTCTTCCTTGTCTGCTTTTTCTGTATGTTTTGCGGCGATTGTCAAAACATCGTCCTTAACAGATACCTTTATGTCTCCCTTATCATAACCTGCCATTTCTGCTGAAACATGATATGCCTTTCCTTTATCTTCAATATCACATTTCATACCATTTGAAAACGTGTTAAAGAAATTGTCAGCTTTGAATAAATTGTCAAAATCTTTGTTCTCAAAAGGAATTAAACCAAACATACTTAATCAACCTCTTTACTAAAAAACTCTTCGCTAGTCATTGACTAGTTTTTTCTTTTTCCAAACTATAAATAGTCAAAAAGTCAAACTTTATTTGTCAATTATTTTATTGTCAGACATTTTACATTTCAAAGTATGAAAAAAGGCAAGGAATTTGTTTCCCTGCCTTACATATTTCAGACCGTCGTAGTAGCTCCTGTAATAACGTTCACGACTTCCGTTCCTTCACCAAAAGCCGCTTTCATTTCTTCACGTTCTTCATCACTTACAGTATCATCTTTGTGTGCTTCGCGATACTCATTCAGAGAAGCAGATACGCTTTCCTGGCGTGCTTTTTCGTGCGCGTTCATATCAATGTCTTTGTTGTGAAGCACTACATAAGCGTATGCCGCAACATCGAATGGAACGACACGACGTTTTTCTTCCGTGTCCATCTTCCAATAAAGGATACCATTTTCGATTTCACCTTTTTCGTGAATATCGTTTTCCAAACGAGAAAGTTCATCTTTGTCGATGTCTTTCCCTTCGCGCTTCTTTTTGATGTATTCCGAATCATACATTTTGTTCGCCATCAGAATCTGTGCTTCATAAAGTTCATTCGTTACTTTCATTTTGATTACCTCCATTTGATAACCTGTTGTGTTCTCTTGATGGTTCTAGTATAGCAAACGACGTAGTTATTGTCAATTAATATTGTATAACATGTTTCTTAAAGAAATATGATAAATTTTTTGATAAAATGTCTGACAAATTACGTCAATAAATAACCATAGAATTGTCAGACATTTTATCTTCAGATTTCACTCCTGCGCGTCTTTTTATCATTACGCATAGTTTTATACCTATTCTATCATGAACGTTCTCAAAACGAAAACTAGATAGGCTAGAAACGATTTTATATAAAAAGAAAAGGCAGGAATTTTCATCCTGCCTTACTTGTCAACGAATCACTTCAAAATCATACGTTTTCCAATGCCGAATACTTGCATAGAATCCATAATGTACGCTTTTGAGAACTTTTGTTTTACGACGTGCATAAGGTTTCGGAACAATCATGAACGTATCTTCATTACCACAGTCAAACGAGAATTTCGTATTGAACTTGATTGTAGTTCCGAACGTCAGAGATTTAATCAGTTCATGACGTGCAAGTGTCTTACGAACGCGCATCCTCCATTCTTTTGCCCATTCGTTTTCAGGTTCAGATTTGCAAATTTCATCGAAAACCTCTTTTGGACAATCACAAATGTTCGGTCCCATTGTTTCATCCATATCTTTGTACGAAAAATTGCATCCATCAATATGGCGAAAATCTAACAGGCATACAAAAGCAAAATGCTTTTTCGTTTTTGTATTGTATGCAGCACGATAGTATTCATGCAGATTCTTCACATAACCTTTCGTCGTGAAGATGATGTTGGAACCTTTGAAATCTTTATCAAAGAATTCGTCCACCGTCATGTTGTTGTCTTTGTACAAGCTCGTCCAACCCATTTTAATTACCTCCTATTGATTCTTGCCTTGTTCATTATCTTTGACTTCATTGTATCATGTGTTACTATCTTTGTCAAGAACTTTTTTATTTCTTTTTTTTGTTTTCCTTGACTGTCTATATACTATCATACATGAATATATATGTCAAGAGTTTTTGTATAAACTTTTTTCGTAGATACTATTTTGAATATTCAGACATTTTTTATTGATAAATTGTCAGACATTTTTCAAACAAAAAAAGTACTGTTTGAATTTCAAACAGTACTTATACATTATTATGCGTTCTTTTTCTGTAGCTTCTTCAGATTTGGAAGATAAAGAATACTTTCTGAGTTATCCAGATTATTCTTGACACGTAATTTCATATTATGAAAACCTTCTTCGTCTTTGTGTGCTTTCTCAACAACATCAAGAACGATATAATCACCAAAACGCTGTCCAATCCACTTTTCTTTATATGCATTTTCTTTACATTCTTTGCAACGTGTAACTGCTCCGCTTTTTAGATACTGCAAGGGAACAATAATATGATTGCCGCACTTACATTCACATTCATACATATAGAGCTTTTTGATATTCGTTTTTCCATATTCTTTCGTTCCTACACACTTCATAACCGTCAAATCTCCGTAATGCATACCAATAAATGCGTCAGTATCAAATTTCCTCATGATAATCATTCCCTTTCGTTATTACTCAAATTTCTCAAAACTCAATTTTGCATCTTTGTACACAATTTTTCCGCAGATAAATTTCTCTGTGATGAAAAAGATTTTTCCTTCGTCGTTAGATACGCATAAATCATAATGATTCTTATTTGGATTATATTTGCAAAATTTGCAAGTCAGGTTTTTACTACAAATACCATCTAAAAGAAAATCTGTCAGAACAATTCCATCATATTTATTTTCTTTGTCGTATGGAATTTCATAAACCTCTTTTCCTAAAAGAATATCTCCTGTATGGATTTTTGCATCTTGCATTTTAATTCTCTCCATTCAGTTTTTTTGTCTAAAAGATTGTAATTATGATTCCTCTTCAATTGGTTTTGTATGTCTCACTTTTACATCTCCTTTTTCTTTGTACATACATAATACCATAAATAATCTTGTTTTTCAATACTTTTTTTATACTACTTCAGATACAAAATCCGATATAAAATTGTCAGACATTTTACTTTCTAAATACAAAAAAATACGGCACTTTTTTGTGCCGTACTCACTTACTTAAACCACGGATGCAACGTGTTTACAAGTGCAATATGATAATACCTAGGAGAAGATTTCTTCTGCAATTTTTTTGTACCTTTCTTCTGAATCTGATTGTATACTTGTGTCTGTACATAAACCGTACCATTTGAACTTGCATAAGAAACATTCGGAATTGCGAACATGATGCCTAATAAAGCAAGAACAAACATCTTTTTCATGATAACTCACCTTTCTCTATTTTATTGAATAAATCATTATATCTGCGAATTACTGCGTCAATAAGTTCCGTTTGATTGTCTCCACAATAAATCGTATTCCAAAAATTGTTTTTATCACGAGCGATTAAATAATAACCCTCGTTCTTCTTGGTGACAAAATAGACGTTGTGCAAATCTAAATTGTTCAATCTTCCAAGAACTTCTAGTAAAATTCCCTTTGCCATCTTTGTTATCTCCATTATATCAATATCACTATTATTTGTCAATATTTTTATTATTAATAAAATCCTCTATTTCTTGTGGTTTAACATACTTACCTGCTTTTGTCTTTAGTATGTTAATATCTTGATTCTGACGTAGCATGAACATATATCGACGATATTCTTTTGGAATATGAATCTGTACACTTTTTCCAAATTCAGAATCTGTTTTCAAATTATATGTTTGCATTTTGTTATAATATTTATGAATAATTCTTCGTTTTTGTACAACATATTTCATTACTTTATTTACAATTTCATATACTTGTGGATGATATGCTTTTGGAATATTTGCAAACATATCATCGAGCATATTATTTGCTATAGCAAAAATAACACTTTTTTCTGAAAATACATCTTCAAGAATTTTGTTAAGTTTCAAATAGTCTAAACATTTCAATTTGAATTTTTTCCCATCAATATTGATTACCCATCCTTCTTTTTCATATCCTTTATATTCCGTTCTACTCTGTATAATTTCGTTAATTGTTCGATTTTCGATTTTTGTCATAGGGACATGATATGGTATACTATAGTTTTCAAATATTGTACGATAAGAATATTCTATTCCTGTTTGACCATCACGAATACCAATGAGATATAACCCTTGTTGCGATTCATCATATAAAACTACATGTCTATCTCTTGTGGATATATATTCAAATATAAATGTCAAATTTGGAAAATTCATAATCATTCGTTTTTGTTGTTCTGTCAAAAAATATCTCGCTTCAGCTAAACGAAAATTATTCTCTGCATTAAGCGAACCTGTTCCTGCTATAAAAAAATCATTGTTGTAGTATCTAATAGACACCATTGAACCATCTAACTTATTTGTGATTTCAATTGACTTTGCACGAGGAATTAAAGATTTCACTATATCCATACTTGTTTCTGCTATTTCATTGATATTGAAAAACTTTTGAAATGGACATAGTACAATTTCTTTTGTTTCCATGTTAATAACCAATCCGCGCATTTCACGATAAATAGATTTTGGATTCGTATATATATCAATGTTTCCACCTTTGATAAGGGAATATTTGAAAAGATTATACTTATTATAAACTATAATTTGAGAACATTTCAAGAAGTTATCATACTCATTTGAATAATAATATTTATCCAAACGTTGACACATCGTTTCAATACTATAAGTATCTAAATCACAAAACGTATTAATATATCTGTTTCGTATAGACATGATATATTGATAGGCACGATTCCATTCATACATTGTTCATCCCTCCTATAGATATAATACACCTACGGAAAACAAAACGTCAATATGCCTGTTTCTAAAAGAAAAATGTCTGACAAATTATAGATATATAAAAAGGCAGGATTTCTCCTGCCGAAAGTTTACTCTTCTTCCTCTTTTTCATCTCCGAAAGCATTTTTCCAACAAGTACCATTGATACCTGTAAGAAGAATCTCGCGGTCACTTGCAGGAAGAGGAATATCCTGCACATAACCGTTGCCGTTCATCCAATTCTTGATTGCATTGAGAACTTTTTCATCCTTCGTCACAATCTCATGATACTTGCCACAGATAGGGCAACGCTTTCCCGTGATAACATACGTGCCGTCATAATTTTCGATGTCAATATTCTTCATGATAACTACCTCCATTTGGTTCAGTTCTTATCTTATCTTTGATTACATTATATCTCTAAATGGAGGTTTTGTCAACACTTTTTTTATAAAATTTTTCAATTTTTTGATTGAAAATTATTCAATTTTTTGATTTTGAATTTTCAGACATTTTTTCGTAATTTGGTTTTCTAGGGTGACTTAAAACATCGTTGATAATATTCACAACGGCTTTTCTAGGTATCTGCTTTTCTGTTAATTTCTTTGATTCAATAAAGACATCATAGCTTCTCAAAAATGTATCAGACAAGCATTTATTGAACTTGTCATTAATAACTTTTATATCCCCATTATTTGAATGAACAATATTATAAAACAATTCCGCTCGTTTATCAAACAAATCAAAAAAGAAACTATCTATGAAATTGTACATGTTTATTTTTGCACGTTTCATAATGAAAGGTTTTGCTAGTGTACCTTTTGATTCTACTTCTTTTAGCTGATTCTCTGTAAGAAAACTAAATCCCGCAGGTTTTAAGTCATTGAAATAATCATGCATATTATCCCTCCTGATGATATTATATCAAAATGTCTGAATATTTATATGAACTAAAAAGGCATATGAACTTTTTTATAAAAAATTTTTTTGCCATTGTCAGACATTTTACATTTTGAATCTAAAATAAAAGGGGGAAAATTCCCCCTTGATTACTTCATCATATGATTCATCGCGGCACGTCTCATGGTTTCTACACCACTTAAAAACGTCCACATACGTTTGACAAAGACATCTTCATCCTTTTCACGAATGAAGGTAGATTCATCTAGATTGTCAATATCATCACAAGCGCAAAGGTTATAGAAGCCGTTTTTATCTTTCATAACATGAAAATTGAATACGTTCATCATACCACTATCAAAAAACGTATTGAGAACATCAACGGCATTTTTTGCTTCTTTCATCGCTTCATTCATTGTGATTATCTCCCTTCTTTAGTTCCTGAATCAAATACTCCCAATTTTCTTCTTTTTCATATGGTTCATCCGATTCAAACATATCATCAACAGAACAATCCATATCAATTTCAAAATCCTTCATAGTTTCTTCAATATAGTCTACTATGTTTTCTCACCTCTTTTTGTATCTTTGATAGCATCATATCATAATACTTGATATTTGTCAAGCACTTTTTTATAAAAAGTTTTTTGTAAAATGTCTGACAACTTTTCATTCATGAAAATGTCTGACAATTCGTATAAAAGAAAAGTCGCGCAATTGATGCGCGACTTCTTTTTTAGTGGTCCATCAAAAAGACTGCGAACTGTTCCTCTGTAATATCTTCTTCTTTCGATTCGCTTGTATTGTTCAAAAGAACGTCCATCACATTTGGAAGTTCGTCTTTCTGTCTATTGGTCAGATTCTTCGTCATATGGTTATATTTCTTCAATGTATTGTTGCTTTCCTGAATGATTTCATTTTTATGATTTTCAAAATACTCTAGAATATCACAGTAGTATAATTGAAGTGACAGATGATATGTTTCCATCTTACTTATAATGTCTCGTCCATATCGTTTTCGTAAAGAGCTTTCATATATATCTTTGCAACAGAACTTCATGACTATGTAATCATCTGCTTTTGTCTTGATTTTTGGTTTTATCTCCTGAAACAACGAATAACTAGATATTGCACATTCTCGCAAAAATCCATCACTTTTGATTTCCTTCAAAAACTGCTGTATCTCTTTTCTATCCATATTTTCGTTCCTCCCTTGACTTTCTGATATAATCATACTACGTATATGCTCGTTTGTCAATTGAATTTGTATTAAACAAGATGTTGTGCTATTTGAAATTTTCTGACAATTCTTGTAGGTCATTTGAAACAAAATGTCTGATAACTTTCAGAAATAAAATGTCTGAATATTCATACTTCTTCAAACATAAATTGTCAGACATTTTATTTCTAAAATGCCGCATATAAGGGAAGATTTTCTCTTCCCTTATATGCTAGATTCGCACTTTGAAATTGTTCTTGTATTTCAGTTTACCGCCTATCAATTGTACTTCAAAGATGGAATCTCGTTTATTGAATGACTTCATGATATTTTGTAGATTCTGCTTTGTTGTCTCTCGTGTAATTCCCAAAGGTTCAACAGCATCAACGGCATATGAGTATAACTTTTGATTTGCTTTTCCTTCAAAAGACCTGCTCATGGCTACTTCCATTAATGCATTTACATAAGCAGAATTTACCTGAGCTATTGTTAACTTCGACATATTGCGTGACCCTCCCATCACATAGTTCCTTATCTCACTTGACAATTACATGATACCATTGATGACTTTGAATCTCTATAGATTTTGTATAAAAATCTGTGTACTTTTGATGAAGAATTTATTAAATCGTAGAATTATGAATTTTCAGACATTTTGACTGTAAATTTTCAGACATTTTGATTGTAAATTTTCAGACATTTTGACTGTAAATTTTCAGACATTTTGACTGTAAATTTTCAGACATTTTGATTGAGAGCGATTATCCGTAAAATGTCTGAAAATTCTGCTATAAAAATGTCTGAAAATTCTAAATAGAAAAACAAGCTATAATTTTTGCAATCGTTAAAAATGATGCCAATACCTGACTTTTCAAACAGGGGGGTGGGTAGGTAGGGGGGTGTAAATTTTTAGAGGGGGGTGGGTATATAAAAATTTAATAAAAATAAAGATATAGGGGGGTATCATTTTTAATACTAAAAAATTTTATTTTACGGTATATAAAAAGTGCCAAGAAATTTTGGCACTTTCTATTTAAATTTTTCTTGTTCCATATTTATTTATATGTTTTTTATTATCGGTTGACATCCTCCCCCACCTAAAGAGGTGAGGGATTCCTATTTCTTTGACCGTAGCGTATGCGGTGAAACCGCATGATGTATGGCTACGCCATACCTTTTTACGTCTTGCACAATCTCCATAGGCTTTCCGTACCTTCGGTACGCTGATTCCGCAAGCCATGCGGTACAGTTTTTTATATGGTTTAGGCTACTGAAAGTAGCCTTTTACCTTCATTTAAGATATTTATGCTTGCATTTATGTCTCTATCATGCAGAGCATGACATTTTGGACATTCCCATTCTCTAATTGACAAATCTTTTACTTTTGGATTTTTATATCCACAATTTGAACAAATCTGAGAACTAGCAAAGAAGGTATCTACCTTCACTACTTGGCAATTGCATTGCCATTTTGCTTTGTATTTAAGCATAGTTATGAATTTATTCCATGAAGAATCCTGAATACTTTTAGCCAATCTATGATTTTTTACCATATTTTTGATTTTCAAACTCTCAATAGCTATGACTTGGTTTTCATCTACTAGCTTTCTTGAAAGTTTATGAAAGAAATCATTTTTAAAATTGGTAATTTTTTCATATTGAATAGCCAATTTAATTCTTCTTTTCTCATGATTTTTGGATTTAGGCATTGTTCTTGAAAATTGTTTTTGTAACCTTTTTAATTTCTTTTCAAGTTTTTTGATATGCTGAGTATTCAAATGATATTTGATACCATTTGATGTAATAGCAAAATCTTTAATACCTAAATCAATACCAACTTCGTTGGCTTGTGAGACGCCGTAGGTGTCTTCTTCTTCCACAAGAAGGGAAACAAAATACTTATTTGATGGTGTCTTTGACACTGTAGCATTTTTGATTATTCCATTGAAAAATCTTGATTGAGAAAATTTGACAGGTCCTAGTTTAGGTAAGCGTAGCTTACTATTCTCTATTCTTACAGAATTTCTTTGATTGATTGTTCTATATGAATTTTTTCTGTGTTTAGAATGGAACCTAGGATATTTTGCTTTTTTCTTGAAAAATCTTTGAAATGCTTGGTCTAAGTCACGAAGCGACTGTTGAATAGCAATAGAATCGCCTATTTTTAACCATGCATATTCTTCATATTTCTTTAAGTCTGTAATATGCTTTGACATATCAGAATATGAAAACTTTTGTTTTCCATCTTTGTATTTTTCATTTTTCAAAAACAAGCAATGGTTGTATACAAATCTAGTATTACCAATAATTTGGTTGATGATTTTTTCTTGTTTTTGGCTAGGATATAATCTGAATTTGTATGCTTTCAGCATTTTGTTTCACCTCCTTTGATTTAATTGTATCATTATTTGTGAAAATAGTCAAGAGTTAATATTGGTCATCCCCCACTTTCGTTACTCGGTAGCCTAACGGCTACCTCTTAACTTAGAAGTGGGGGTATTCTCTTACGATAAAAATAAAAATACGAATCGCAAATTCAGACATTTTCATCACCTTTACTTGAAATAACTTCTTTAATTCCTGCATTTGCGATTACTCTTTCACACATCATACAAGGTTTTGCGTCAATTGTTTTCTTTAATTCACAATCATAACCATACAAATATAGCGTTCCATTTTTTACAGATACACCTATTCTTGAAGCATTTATAATTGCATTATTTTCCGCATGAACAGAATTGCAAAGTTCATATCGTTCTCCATGAGGTACATTATCTTGTTGTCGTTTACAATATCCTAAATCACAACAATTTGGTGCGCCGCGATAACTTCCATTATATCCTGTCGAAACAATTGCATCGTCTTTAATAATAATTGCTCCATATTTTCTTCTTAAACAAGTAGAACGTTCTGAAACAGCTTTTGCAATATTCATATAATATTCTTCTTTCGATGGACGCATATTTATTTCCTTTCTATAATTAACATACAAATTCTTCTGCAAAACCATTTAAAATAGTATATACAATACGTTTAATCCCTGTCTTTTTTATCAATGCATAACAAGCATTACATGGTCTACAAATATTTAATCGTTTATTTTTATCACGACGAAAAATGTAAATTGTTGCATTTGTTAAATCTTCATTCGCATTTACAATTGCAGAAATTTCTGCATGAATATGATGTTGTAATTTTGGGTCATTATAATAATCTAAATATCTATCATAATATTTTTGAATTGGATGGCTTTTTCTACTATTTTTTCCAACAGATATAATACGATTATTTTTTACAATAACCGCACCAATTTTAATTTTCCCATAAGTAGAAGTGTTAGAAACTGCTTCCGCTACACGCATATATCTAGAATCTCGTTTGTTCACAAAAAATCCTTCCTAAGCTTGACATCCTCCCACACCTAAAGAGGTAGGGGATTCCTACTTCTCAGACCGTAGCGTATGTGATTTCATCACATTTCGTCTTACACAATCTCCATAGGCTTAGTTTTATACTGATTCCGCAAGTCCTGCGGTACAGTTTTTATATGGCTTAGGCTACTTTCAGTAGCCTTTTACCTTTATTTTCAATTAAGATATTTGAATTTGTATGCTTTCAGCATTTTGTTTCACCTCCTTTGATTTAATTGTATCATTATTTGTGAAAATAATCAAGAGTTAGTATTGGTCATCCCAACTTTCGCTACTCAGATAGCCTAACGGCTACCTCGTAGCTTAAAAGTAGGGGTCTTCTCTTACGATAAAACACACATCTATATTATGAAACAATTGTATATTGTCCTGCTTTTAATCCTGCATTTGAAGCGTCAAATCCTGAAGGGACATTCTTTAATTTTATTACTGTAAGTTTATTACAATTATAAAACATATTATTATAATTTGTACAAGATTTCATATCTATAATTCCTGTAATAGTTGTTAATGAACTACAATTTTGAAACATGCCACCCATATTAATAACATTACTTGTATCCCATTTAGATACATCTAATGTTGTTAGTTTCCAACAACCATAAAACATTTGATTCATATTAGTAACTTTACTGGTATTAAAATTAGATACATCTAATGATGTTAATGAACTACAACTATTAAACATGTTAACCATATAAGTAACATTACTAGTATTAAAATTAGATACATCTAATATTGTTAAGGATTTACAAAAACTAAACACACCATTCATACTAGTAACATTACTAGTATTAAAATTAGATACATCTAATGTTTTTAAAGATTCACAATCCCAAAACATACCATTCATATTAGTAACATTACTAGTATCCCATTTAGATACATCTAATGTTGTTAATGATTGACAATAACTAAACACACTACTCATATCAGTAACATTACTAGTATTCCATTTAGATACATTTAATGATGTTAATGACCTACAATTATAAAACATACCAATCATATTAGTAACTTTACTGGTATTAAAATTTGATACATCTAATGTTGTTAATTTATAACAATTCCCAAACATATCCTCCATATTAATAACATTACTAGTATTAAAATTAGATACATCTAATGTTGTTAATGAACCACAAATATAAAACATATAACTCATATTAGTAACATTACTAGTATTAAAATTAGATACATCTGTTTTTGTCATTTTTTCACAACCATCAAACATTTGTTCCATCGTTGTTAATTTCTTTGTATTAAATTTATCAGGTGGTTCTAGCATTGTATTATATTTTGTGGTTTGCGGACCAGATGTTGGATAAATATCCATCATTTTATATTTTGTTGGTTCCAATACAATTCCAATTTCAGTAGGTGCTGAACTACCACCTTTATAAATAGCAATTTTATATATATTACGCTGTCTTGAATAAAAAGCTGTATCGCCTTTTTTATATACTTTAACAGTAACAGGAGTATATTCACGATTATTCGTGTCCTTTCCTGCTGTACCTGCAATTATTTCTGTATCATATTCATCATCATATGGTGAACGAGAATGTGTTTCAATAACACCTGATGTCAACATATATACGATTTCATCATGACATATTAATCTTTTTGCTTGTATATCACTACTAGCTTTTAAAGCAGAACTAGAAGCCGCCGAACTTGTTTTTAATGCATTTAATTGCGAATTAAGAAATGCAGTCGAAGATTGCAATCCTGCTATGGATATATCAATCGCATCTAAACGATTTTTATTCTTTTCAGATAGGACTTTATTGTCATCTATCTGTTTATCATGGAGTACGATTTTGTCTTTTTTGTCTACGTACATATCCACGTTTTTCGTTAAAATATCCGACATTCTCTTTCCCCCTTCATAATTTTTATCTATAAAATATATAGATAAAACAAAGAACTAGATTTTCTCTAGTTCTTTAATATATTTTTCTTTATATTTTTAATCACGATAAGATATTATTGTATATTGACTTGCTTGTAATCCTGCGGTAGATGCATCAAAATTTCTCGGTGCGTTTTTAATTTTTAATCCTATTAATGCAGTACATCCACTAAACATATCTTTATAGCTTTCACAAGCCGTCATATCTATCTCCCAAGAAAGAGAAGCTAATGAACTACAATTTTGAAACATTCCATCCATATTTTTTACATACGTTGTATTTAATTTTGCAACTGTGGTTAACTTTTTACAATTTTTAAATACATTTCTCATAAAATGAGTATTCGTTGTATATAAATCAGGAGAAGAAGTTAATTCTGTACAATTTTCAAACATAGAATCCATTGTTTCCATACGAGTTGTAATAAATTTTGGAACAACTTTTAATGCTGTACAATTTGCAAATAACCCAGATAAATTTTCTACATTTTGAAGATTTAAATTTGAAATTGTAGTCAATGATGTACATCCATTAAATGCGTTTGAAAATTCTGTAATATTAGAATTTGGAAATTCAGGAACAGATGTTATTGCTGTACAACCACTAAAAATTTCACTTGCATGTTGCACATTTGAAAAATCTAAATTAGGAACGGCTTTTAATTTTTTGCAATTTCTAAATGTTCCATTCATATAATTTACTTTCGTTGTATTTAAAATTGGAATCGTTTCAAGTGAACTACATCCACTAAACATATAACTCATATTTGTTACATTACTAGTATCCAAATTTGGGAGCGTCGTGAAATTAATACATCCTTCAAACATATTTGAAGTGTCAGTATTGTTCGACAATTTTATTAATGGAATTGTTTTTAGATTACAACAATTTTGAAACATCGCATGAGTTGACTTTACATTTGTGGTTACAAGAGAGGGGAGGGTAGTAAAACTTGCGCATCCACTAAATAACTCTTGCATAGTTTCTACTTTTTCAGTATTTAATAATGGAATCGTTGTGATTTTACTACAGTTTTTAAACATCCCATCCATTTCTACTACATTGGAAGTATCATACGTTGGAACTGTCGTTAAACTTGTACAACCTTCCAACATATAATTTATATTCGTTACATTTGTTGTTTTAAATGTTGGCGTTGTGGTTAATGTAGAACAATCTTGTAACATATAAGACATATCAGTAACATTCGTAGTATCAAATGCAGGAACAGAAGATAACTTTGTTAATCCTGCTAGCATGGAAGCCATATTTGTGACTTTTGATGTATTAAATGTGGGCAAAGATGTTAATACCGTATTTCTACGTCCATTATTTTGGTTTACGGTATTAAACATATAATTCATATTTGTTACATTACTTGTGTTTAAATTTGGAAATGTTTTTAAATTATAACAATTCATAAACATATGAGACATCGTAGTTACATTTGAAGTATTTAAATCTGATGGAATTGTGGTTAAAGATTCACAATTTTCAAACATATTAAACATTGTCGTTAATTCTGAAGTGTCTAATAAATCTGGGATTTCCGTCATAGTTTTATATGTAGATGGGTACAATGTTTCCATTTTATAGTTATCATTATTTAATCCTACAGTGGCTTTTATTTTCTTTACTGTCATATCAGAAGCTACTTTATAAATATTAATAACTTTTGAATATTTATAATTATCACTTGAACGATAAATAGAAATTGTAGTAGGAACATATATGGAATTATCAGAATCCTTTGCTTCTTCACCTGCGGATATTTCTATGGAAAATCCGTTTCCCATATCCATTTTATCATGTGTCTCAATTTTTCTTGAAGTTATCATATCAATAGCTTGTTTTATCCACATGTTTTTCATCTTTAGTATATCAGTATCTATTTTTATAGATGATAAAGATTTTAATTTACGATTAAAATCTGTAAAAACATTAACAATATTTTGCTGTAATGTATTCACATTTGATTCTGCTGTATCTTTAAATTTATTCAAAGGAAATAATTTTGTTTTTAATTTTTTCACATCTGTTTGATATGTTTGTATTTTTTTTGCATTATCCATATTTCCACCTACTTTTTAACTTACAATCGTATATTGACCTGCTTTTAATCCTGCATTTGATGCATTAAATCCTGAAGGTACATTTTTTAGTTTTACTCCTGTAAGTTTATCACAATTTCTAAACATATCATTATAATTTGTACAAGATTTCATATCTATAATTCCTGTAATTGTAGTAAGATTTATACAATAACAAAACATACCACCCATATTAGTAACATTACTAGTATCCCATTTAGATACATCTAATGATGTTAATTTATTACAATCCCAAAACATACTAGACATATCAGTAACATTACTAGTATTAAAATTAGATACATCTAATGTTGTTAATGAATTACAATTCCAAAACATACCATTCATATCAGTAACATTACTAGTATTAAATTTAGATACATCTAATGTTGTTAATGAACTACAACTATTAAACATGTTAACCATATCAGTAACTTTACTAGTATTAAAATTAGATACATCTAATGTTGTTAAGGATTTACAATAATAAAACATAGCACCCATATTAGTAACATTACTAGTATTAAAATTAGATACATCTAATGTTGTTAAGGATTTACAATTATCAAACATACCAGCCATATTAACACTTTTAGCTGAAGATTTTATTATTGGGACAACTAAATTTGAAAGACTTATATTTGCAAACATAGAAGAGAAATTAGTATTCTCAGAAGTATCAATAATACTACAAACATAATCAACCATTTCTTGCGAATTAAAACCTGCACATAACGCTGATGCATTTTTAAATTTAATATTTTTAAAGCTATCCATTTTTAAAGTAGACGGTGTTAAAGATGTACAACCTGCAATAATACCTGAGATATTTGTATCTGCATTGACTTTAAAATTAGATAAATCTAATGTTGTTAAATTGTTACAATAATAAAACATACCATTCATATTAGTAACATTACTAGTATTAAAATTAGATACATCTAATGTTGTTAAGGATTGACAATTATCAAACATATCACCCATATTAGTAACTTTACTAGTATTCCATTTAGATACATCTAATGATGTTAATGACCTACAATTATAAAACATACCATACATATTAGTAACATTACTAGTATTAAAATTAGATACATCTAATGATGTTAATGACCTACAACCATCAAACATATCACTCATATTAGTAACTTTACTAGTATTCCATTTAGATACATCTAATGTTGTTAATTTATTACAATAACTAAACATATAACTCATATCAGTAACATTACTAGTATCAAATTTAGATATATCTAATGTTGTTGATTTATTACAATTATTAAACATGTCACTCATATTAGTAACTTTACTAGTATTAAAATTAGATACATCTAATGTTGTTAAGGAATTACAATTTTCAAACATCCTCTCCATAGTAGTAACATTACTAGTATTCCATTTAGATACATCTAATGTTGTTAATAAGCTACAATCACAAAACATCTGCAACATACTATTAACATTACTAGTATCCCATTTAGATACATCTAATGATGTTAATTTATTACAATCCCAAAACATACTAGACATATCAGTAACATTACTAGTATTAAAATTAGATACATCTAATGTTGTTAATGACCTACAACTACAAAACATTCTATGCATATCAGTAACCTTACTAGTATTAAAATTAGATACATCTAATGGTGTTAATGAACTACATAAATTAAACATGTTACTCATATTAGTAACATTACTAGTATTAAAATTAGATACATTTAATGTTGTTAATGACCTACAAGCTCCAAACATGTTACTCATATTAGTAACATTACTAGTATTAAAAATATCTTTTACTTGTTTCATTGTTTGATAATCTTTTGGATATAAATCCATCATTCGATATTTATCATTATTTAATCCTAATACAGCAACTTGAGTAACTACTACATCTGAAGCCGCAATATAAATATTATATTTATTAGAATATTTCGTTCCCATTAAACGATTATAAACCATAATATTTGTTGGAACATATTTTGTTTTATCATCATTCGTTATTTCAGGAAATGCTTGAATACTAACATTGTATGTATCATCAAATTTTTGTTCACCAATAGAAGAAATTCTACGAGAACTTGCCATTAAAACAGCTTCATAATTTGCAATTAATTGCATTGTCACTCGGTCATAATCTTCTACAATACTACCTGAATTTTTCAATATGCGCTGTATTCTATAAAAAGAACTATTGATATTATTTTTAAATGTTTTTAATTCATTTTCTGTTACATCTTGAAATTGATATAACTCTAAAAATTTATGTTTTAAATTATTCAATCTTTGTTGCATATTTAAACGAACTGTATTATCCATATTTTCACCTACTTTTTAACTTACTAATTTATACTAAAACATAATCCAGTAACGAATATATTAATATTTTTAAATGAATATTTATTTAAAATCTTATTATATATTTTTTATTTTCATTACTTATTCATAAATTTTTATTATCATTTATAATTTACAATTGTTACCTGAGAACTTTTTATTCCAACTTTTTTATCAAAAAAGTTCTTTGGACAATTAATAATTCTAACATTTTTTAAGGCTGTATCATTTTCAAACATCAAATCCCATTTTAAGCAAGAAGCCATATCTATTGTTCCCGTAATTGTTGTAAGATTCGGACAATTTGCAAACATACTTGTCATATTTTTAACTTTACTTGTATTAATAGTTCCCAAATTTATTGTTGTTAATGCTATACATAATGAAAACATTCCATCACAACTTTCTAAACTATTTGTCTGCCAATTTGAAATATTTAACGATGTTAAATGATTACAATATTGAAACATATCATCCATATCTTTTACTTTACGCACATCAAATGTAGTTAAATCTAATGTTGTCAATCCCCAATCCGTTCCAAACATACTATTCATATTAGTAACATTACTAGTATTAAATTTAGAAACATCTATAGATGTCAAAGAAGCACAATTATTAAACATCCCGTACATATTCGTAACATTAGAAGTATTAAAATGAGTAACATCTATAGATTTTAATTTTTCGCAACTTCCGAACATTAATTGCATATTTGTTGCTTTGCTTGTATCAAATTTAGAAACATCTAAGTTTTCAACCGCATTACATTGACAGAACATATAACTTAAATCTGTTAAATTTGATGTATTAAAATTTGATACGTCTATTTTTTTAGCCGCATTACAATTTGAAAAAATACTACCTAAAACAGTACCATCTGTAATTTTTGTAAGTTTACTTGTATTCCACTTGGAACAATCTATTGATTTTATAGAATTACAATTTTTAAACATCGCTGTCATATCTGTAACTTTACTAGTATCAAAATTTGCTATATCATCATTTGATACTAAATTTTTACAATCCATAAACATTTGGCTCATGTTTGCCATATTCATAGGAATTAACTTATCAGGAACCTTTGTAAATGTTTGATATTCTTTTGGATATAAATCCATCATTCGATATTTATCTTGATTAACATTTAATGGAGTATTTTTTATAACAACAAAATCTGTTGCTTTCTTATATACATTACATTCTTGTGTAACAGACAAACCATTATTAGGATTTTTAACAGTAATTGTTACAGGAACATAAGAGTTATCTCCATCTGTCACTTCATCAGAACTTTTTATTTCTATTGTGTGCTCACTATCATATGGAGCTTCATCATGCGCCTGTATTTGTCTAGAATTAACAATTTTGATTAATTCTTCATTAATGATATTTTCCATCTGAATTAAATCAATTGCATCTTTTTGTTTTCCAAATTGTCTTAATTTTCTTAAAATACCATTAATTGTATCATTTGTATTTTCTTTTAAATTTGAAAAATTTAATTTATATTTTGATACAAATTTATTTAATATAGATAAATCTACATCTTTTTCTATATCTCGTTTTATTTTTGTTGTATTATCCAAATTCATTCGCCTTCTTTAATATTATAATTTTATTTATCTTCTCTCAATATAAATAAAAAAGACTAATCATTTAGTTAGTCTTTTTATTATCAAACATATTATTTATTAATAAATGCATCTTTCCCAAAGTATTTAATTGCATTTCGATTATAAACTTCAGCCGCTTGTTCTTCTTCTTGATAACTGCCTAAATATATTTTCTTTCCATAAACAGTAATTGCGGCTCTCCATCTTGTTCTGTCCCAAAACACACCTTTATATTTTGATGTTATTTTATTTTCATTATTAAAATGAATTTTCCCACGATTTTGATTGTTTTCTGACATACTCACAATTCTTAAATTGCACTTTCTATTATCTAGCTTATTACGATTAATATGGTCTACAAAAGTTCCTTCTTTAATCTTATCAAACATTAATAATTTTTGCATGTGAATCATTTCTATTTTATATTTATCACGATATTTTTTAGGAACATATGCTTGCGCATATCCTTTTGTAGATAAAGACCATGAAAAGTTTTTTAGTAGTTCATAATCTTCATTATCTATAAGTGTATATAAATCTTTTCCACGTTTTCCTGATAAATATAATTTCATAAATTCTTCCTCCTATGTAAAAAGACTAACTATTATAGTTAGTCTTTTTTATAAACATATTCTATTATATATTATGCGTTTTGTTCATCTTCCTGTTGCTTATACCAAAGTGCCTTTCCACGGAGAACATCTCCGCCACGAGAACCGTCTGTTGCCCAAGGATTATAAGAAGGAGATTCATCTGTGCCGAGATATTCCAAATCCCATCTTTCAACCGTATTCTTAGGACCATAGCAATCATCTTCAGAATAAGTATAAATGCCATCTTCGCTATCTGCGGCTTCACCATGAGTAAGAACATGGTCTTTATCAATCGTTAACCAAAGTCCTTCTGCAACTTTTGCAATTACTTGTGCCATAACTTCAATTTGGTCTGACGTTGGAGCATAAGAGCCTAAATCATTCGTTGTAGCACCATAAGCGCAACAAAGACTAATACCAACAGAACCACTATTTCTACGCCATGTATGATTTAATACTTCAGATAAATCTTCTGTGGAAACGTAAATGGAGCCGTCCCCCATGATGTTAATATGATAATCAGAGAAACAGGTATCGTAACGACCAGCCGACCAATGTAAATATATCTTTGGGTCACGTCCATACTGACCTGCAATACTCCAAATATCCTGACGTGCATCACTAGCCATCTGATAAACTTCATCTAATGAAACTTGTCTCATTTTTTTACCTCCAATGTAAATAATTTAGAATGATGTTTGTATCTATCATACATCGTGCCATACTTCAAATTATGAGTGTTGCAATATTGCAACAAAGATACAAACTCTTCATTTGAATTTTTACGAACAAAAATAATATTTCGTTTATTCTTTTGTTGTTCTGCTTTTGTCACCCATCGACAGTTTTCTTTACAATAATTTTTATTATTATCAATTCTATCAATCGTTGTTTCTTTTTCAGAGAAGATTTGTGAATGTTGTAAATATGAAGCATACATATCTTTTTTAAAATTGATAAATATTTTCCAAGAATCACAGACTTTTATTCCTCTACCACCATAATATTTATATATTTTACAATGTTCATCCCTGCAACGTTGTATCATACTTCTCCAAATATTATGAAATCTTGTTCCCGTCATATTATCACAAGTTTTACGAATTTCATTTCTCCAACATCCACATGACTTTGTTGATGCATCTTTCAGATGTCCCTCTTCCACGGTTACCAAATTCCCACATTCACATTTACAAAGATAATATCTTGCATGATTTTTAGTATATTGTAACTTCAAAACAGTTAAACGAAAAAATTTTTGTCCAATCATATTCATAATGAAGAATCCTTTCATTAAAAATATATGTTTTATTCTACAATTTCATATTGTCCTTCAGACAAACCTAAATCAACGATATTAAAATCTTCAGGAACATTCTTTAATTTTACACCTTTTAATTTTGGACAATCTGCAAACATATTTACACATGCAGTTGAATATTTTCCAATATCAAATACACCATCAATCTTTTCTAAATTTGAACATCCTTTAAACATATTCATTGCTTTTTCACATTTTGGCATATTAATTTCAGGAAGTTCTGTAATAGAAGTACATCCTTCAAACATAGAAGCTGTATTCGTAACACTAGACATATTTAATGGTGTTAGTTTTGTTACTAACTTTAATGGGTCTAATGCGTCAGAAACTTTAGAATCTGGTTGAATTTTTGTTAACGATGTACAACCATAAAACATTCCTGACATATCTAACACATTTGATGTATCCATTTTTGGAATATTAGTTAATACAGTACATCCATAAAATAAACTTTGTGTAGAAGTAGCTTTATCTGTAATTTTTAATGCATCAATATCTGTTAATGCAACACAGGTTGAAAACATTTCAGAAAAATCTGTAACATTAGAAGTGTCTAATTTTTCAAATTTTGTTAAAGATGTACAGCCGCTAAACATTCCTGACATATTTGTTACATTCGATGTATCAAATAAAGGAACAGACGTTAATGCTTTGCAACCTCTAAACATATTTGCAGTTGTTGTTAAAGCAGTTGTGTTTATTGGCGCAGTAATTGTTGGAAGTTCAATACAACTTTTAAACATACTATCTGCTGATGTTGCGCTTGCAATATTTAATTCTCCAACACTATTTAATTTTACACAACCATTAAATAAATCTTTTAAACTCAAAACTTTAGAAAGATTTAATGCAGGAACTGTTGTTAATGCAATACAGTTTCCAAACATACCTGAAATGTTAGTAACCTTAGACATATTATATTGTGGAACTTCTGTTAAAGATTCACATCCATTAAACATATCTGCCATATTTGTTACAATTTCTGTAGACATGTTTTTAATTTCTTTAATTTTTTTACAATTTTTAAACATACCTTCCATTGTTGTAACTTTACGAGTATCCAACTGAGGAATTTCATTAAATTCATAACAATTCAAAAACATATTCTTCATATTTGTAATCTTTTCTGTTGATAAAACAGGAATCGTTTTAATTTTGTTACAATCTTGGAACATACTTTCCATTGTCGTTAAATAATCTAATTTTAATCCGGTCATACCTGCAAGTTTCAATTCATCATTTACGCTTGTCATAGTTTTGTATTTAGTTGGATAAATATCCATCATCTTATAATTCGAGTTCGATAACATCAAGAAAGGTGCTGGCATAACATATGGTTTTCCATCATCCGCAAGAGGGGGGTATATTTGTACATATTGACCTTTTGTGAAATAATAGAATAATACTCCTGAACGTTCATTATATAAAAAACTTTGTGCTTTAATTTTATCTTCTACCGTTCCATCTTCTACCCAATCATTTTTCTTTAAATCATAAGAATAAACAACATTTGTATCTAATGAAACAATTTTAGGTATCTCAAAAGCTCCTTCAGTTTCTAATATTTTATATGTAACAGGCATATTTAATGAACCGACACCAATTTGAATCGGATTATTTAACATGTAATGAATATTATCATATTCTTCTTGTGGCATGGATGCTGGTCGTGTTTTTGGCAAAGTATATGTAATTGTAGCGTTTTCATCATCTACAGTTGAACCACTTTGACATGTTTTTCCTATAATTTTATTTCCTTCTTTTCGCATGGAAAAAATTAACCATCCACCACCATTTTTAACTTTACTATTATAATCTACTAATATATCTTGTGTTGGATTACCAATATCATAAATTAATGCCCATCCAGTTATAGGAGCATTCATATTATTTCCTGAAGATGAACGTAAAAATGTTAATGTATGTTCTACACCTTTAGAATCAGTCATAAAACCAGGTATTAAAATAACTGCATCGTCATCCCATGATGTAAATGAAAGTTTCAAATAAAAATTATAATATTCTGCCTTTGGAGAAATGAAAAATTTAGGAGGTGAAAAATCTTGTTCTGAAACAATTGCATTTTGTGAATCACTAAATTTCCATGAATTTTGATAATTTGGATTATCATTTTGCCATGTTGTTGATGTATGTGAAGCATTCCAATATGTTGTTTCATATGAACCGGGATAATACAATCTCTTCATCGCTCCAACATCTTGATGTGCTTTTTGAAGCCAATTTGTAAAAATTTCTTTAACACCAGGTACAGCTAACATATATTTTAATGTAGCTGCTTCTGTTGTAGCTAACACGAAATTAAATACAGGATATGTAACATCAAACGCATTTTTAGAAGCGTTCCAACGTAATGGCTTATTTTTAACTGATTCCGAAGCACTAACACTTGATAAATCTTCTATCGTAGGTACAACGTTAGAAGATTTCATTTTATTATATAATTCAATGATTTTTTTATTTATACTCATTTTATTTTAAAAATCTCCCTACTTGATACGTTTAGATAGAATGTATGATTATCTTGCATACCTACTGCAAGAGTATCACGACTTAAATCACGTCTTGCATTTTCTCCACGTCTTGCATATAACGTAGGAGTAATGACTTTAAATCCTGATGGACCGCCTGTACCTTCTACAAAAATGTAAGAATATTTTGAATAATCCTTTGTAATAGAACTGCTTAATGTAATTCCATAACTTTTTGATATTTGAGAAGAATTTGTTAAAACTGCACCAACAGGAAATGCCATTCCTGAAGATGTAGAAAACAATTGAGGTGATACCACATTTACATCTACAAAGTCTGTTTTATAATAATCTTCACTACTAGTATCATTACCAGCAGGACTATAAAACACACTATTTTGTTTTGTGTGACAAACAAAGAATAAATCATATAGCAATTTCCAAGAGAATCCTTTGTTAAAGTTGCACACTTTTCTTAATTTTTTTATCATACTATGTGTTGATAAAATATCTTTTTCATCTTGTGTATATGCCATATCACACCACCGTTGCCACATTAAAATCTGCATCCACATAATAAAGTTTACGTAGAATGTCATTATAATAAAAAGTATCTGGATAAAATTCATCTTTCATTTGAAATTCTTTCATTGTAAATCCTTTTGTAGAATCTTGATAGATAAATTTATTATGATTAGTTACATCATATACAACCTTTTCAGGATGCATACCATTAATAATACAACTTGATAAATCTTTTCCCATTGTTTTTGTACGTTCATCTGATGTTGTGACTACACGTTTAACATACATAACATCTTTTGTTGTATATGTATATTCTTTTTTATCGTCATCAATTTTAGTTGCAACTAAAACTTGACCATCTTTTTTTTCTTTGTTTTCTACAACAACAGATTTACCATTTACTAATCGTTGAAATGTAGAAACAATTCTTGCAATAGAAACGTGATATGGGAAAATATTAGATATAACATCTTTAGCCACAATATCACCTCATATTAATATACAACCAAATGGAAATCCATATTTAATACAGATTCATTAGAAACAACCAATGTCTTTTTGTCACCCTTATAAGCAACTGTTGCGACACCTTCACTATTGATATACATACCATACGTGAGAGAAGTTGTTTCTTTATCTTTTACCAACAATTTTACATGTTTATTAATAATTTCATCTTCAAATGTAATTTCTGTTTTAGATTCTGCATTTAATGTGAAATCTTTTATTTGTGGCGTTAATTTCTTCTTATTTTCTTCTGCAAGAATTTTAGCCGCATTTGCAATTGAACTTAAACTTGCAATAGAAGCATTAATTGTATTTACATTATTAGTCAAATCTTGTTTTAATTGCTTAATAGCATTATCATTATCAGAAATTAATCCACTTAATGATTTTAAGTCATCTACTTCTTTTTTCTTTAAAGTGTCAATATTTTTAACATTCGCATTAACAGTTTTGTTTATATTATCATAATTTGTTTTTAATGTTTTTGCAGTAGTTTCTACTGTATCAATACGAGAATCAAAACCATTAACATTGTCTGACAAATCACTAACGTCATTTGTAACATCTGAAATTTTTCCATCAAGTGTATCTTTATCTGTCTGCAAACTGCTAACATCTTTTTTAAGTTTATCAACATCTGTCTGTAACGTACCGACTTGTTTTGTTAAATCTGAAAGCATCGTTGAACCTCCTGTACCACCTTCATCTGTACCTCCTGATGAACCGCTACCTGAACCTGTTTCTGAACCTGTACCAGTTCCTGAACCGCTTCCTGAACCGCTATTATTTTTTGGTTTTGTTCCTTCTGTTGGGTTTGGAATATTTATATGTGGCTGTCCATCTTTCTTACCGCCATCGGTTTTGTCCGGTTTTCCATCACCATCAGTATCAAACACATCAGGTTTTCCATCTTTGTTCGTATCCCATGCGTCAGGTTTACCATCTCCATTTTTATCCCATGTATCAGGTTTTCCGTCACCATTGGTATCCCATGCGTCTGGTTTTCCATCGCCATCAGTATCAAAGAAGTCTGGTTTACCATCACCATTAGTATCCCATGCATCAGTTTTACCATCGCCGTTTGTGTCCATCGGAACTACAGGTTTATCAGGTATTCCATCACCATTAGAATCATACATATCAGGAATACCGTCACCATTTGTATCAAATATATCAGGCTTACCGTCACCATTGGTATCCCACGCATCAGGTTTACCATCTTTATTTGTATCCATTGGAGTAATTGGTGGATTTGGTTTTCCATCGCCATCAGTATCTACGGCATCAGGCTTACCATCACCATCAGTATCAAATACATCAGGTTTTCCATCGCCATTCGTATCAATAGCATCGGGCTTTCCGTCACCATCTGTATCAAAGGAATCGGGCTTACCATCTCCATTAGTATCCCATGCATCAGGCTTACCGTCTCCATTTTTATCCCACGCATTTGGAATACCATCACCTGTCGTATCAAAAATATCAGGTTTACCGTCTCCATTGGTATCCCATGCATCAGGAACACCATCTTTATTTGTATCTATTGGTGTTATCTTTTTATCAGGTTTGCCATCACCATTTGTGTCCATTTTGTCATAGACACCATCGCCATCTGTATCAAATAAATCTGGTTTTCCATCACCATTAATATCAACTGCATCAGGTTTATCGTCTCCATTGGTATCAAACAAGTTCGGTTTTCCATCGCCGTCTGTATCCCAAGCGTCTACTTTTCCGTCTCCATCCAAATCCATTGGTTTCATGACAGAATCAGGGTTTCCATCCCCGTCTGTGTCTCTCATATCAGGAACGCCGTCACCATCAGTATCAAAAATGTTTGGTTTTCCATCACCTGTTGTATCCCATGCATCAGGAATTCCATCACCATTCGTATCAAACGTATCAGGTTTACCGTCACCGTTCATATCCCACGCATCAGATGTACCGTCACCATCTGTATCAAATGTAGGAATTTTCTTATCAGGTTTCCCATCACCATCTGTATCTTTTGAATCAGGAATTCCATCACCGTCAGTATCAAACAAATCTGGTTTACCGTCACCATCTGTATCAATCGCGTCTGGTTTTCCATCTTTATTGGTATCCCACATATCAGGTTTACCATCACCATTCGTGTCCCAAGCATCAGGTTTACCATCTTTATTGGTATCAATAGCATCAGGAATACCATCTTTATCTGTATCAAATACGTCAGGAATACCGTCACCATCAATGTCCCAAGCATCTGGTTTACCGTCACCATTCGTGTCCATTCCTGTGATAGATTTATCAGGTTTACCATCCCCGTCTGTATCAATCGCATCAGGAATTCCGTCACCATCAGTATCAAATAAGTCTGGTTTACCATCACCATCAATATCCCATGCATCAGGTTTACCATCTGCATTATTATCTTTACCACCAAAACCAAATGGATTTGTACTTCCTGGTTTTAAACCACCTGTTCCTCCACCTTTCCAAGAAGGAGGTACTACACTTGTTGGTTTTCCTATCGGCTTATCTCCACCACTACTAGGAGTTGAAGATTTACCTCCATTATCTAATCCTAATAATCCATTCCAATAATTTAAACGTTGAATAATTTCATTAATTGCTTTAAAACTTGTATTTAAATCATTAATGTTCTTTGTAATTGTTTTTTCAATAATTGGAATTTCAGTATCATGTTGAGTAACAAGTGTTTTTAGAGCATATAAGTCTGCTTTAATTTGCGAAATATCCGTTGAAGTGGGGGTAGTAATTGTTCCTATACCTGAACTAGAACCAGACCCACTACCTGTGCCACTACCAGTACCTGTACCAGTTCCAGGTATACTAATAGGAATCCCTGTCATAGCTCCCAATGTAGTGAGTGCCGTATTTAAATTTCCAACTTTTATTTCCAAATTTGCTATTTTAGCTGCATTATCATCTGCTAATTTTTTATTCGCTGTAACTCGTGCATCCAAGTCATCATCATATAATACGACTGTACTATCTGAATTTGCCATAAAATTCACGAGCTTGCTTTTTATATCCATGCTCCTTTGTCACCACCTTTTAATGTATTTCTATATAATTTTTATGTATTTTTTCCATAAAATAAATAGAATCATTCGATTAATGTTTTCGGATGTTCTACTAGAAACATATGGGGGCAACACAATTCTATGCTTACACAAAGGTATCTAGCTTGTTCATCAAACGCCAAAGTTATTATGGGAGAAGATTATATTAATGTAAAATATAGAAAATTGACCATGATAATTAAACATCACAAAGAATCTGCTACATTAAGTTTTTATTATCAAAATGGAATTTTATTTACTGATGAAATAAAATATCATATTCTACATAGTTTCTGTGAAGATAAGCAACTATTATTATTGAAATTATGTACAAATTATATGGTTCAAGCAAGGAATCAATCTGTAAAAGATTACTTATTCAAAATACTAAGAGAACATTATGAAGAATTCCAATGCTTTTTCATATGAAAAAAGGAAGTACAATTTGTACTTCCCATTTTTTATTCATCATCATCTTCAATCACACCGCTGAAATCCATATAGAATTCTGTATTTTCATCGGTGAAATCGACTGTACGAAGTGTATTCTTTGGAATCGCAACACTACGAAGTTCGTTATTATGTTTTGTCATAACGTCCGTGCTAGATTCAAATTCAAATTTCTTGTCTCCATCAATAAAGACCGTGAACATTCCATAGGTATCATCCTGCATGTCTACGACTTCCAATGCATAAGGAGTACCTTTTGGAACATTCAAAAATGAATTACGAGCAGGTTCATTAATGATACGATACAACATCTGCCCATACGGAATCTGAATCAAATCAAGTTTATCATTTCCATCAATGACAGGAACATAAATCTTATTGATAATCTGAATGTAATCAGAATGTTTCGCGCAAACGAATTCTTCTTTACCATTCTTCACAAACAAGTCAACAGCATTACTATCCTGAAAAGACTGATGCGTAATACTAATGTCTTTACGCCCCGTCAGTTTTTCCATCGTAATATTCTTCTTGACCTGTTTCATGACATCATCATGTGTGTTATTCTTTTCAAAGTCTTTATATTTCCCATCTTGAACATAGCGGTTTCCGCTTTCATTCAAGAAGTATACAAAATCTCCCTTATTCGCAATATTGATACGATAAATATCAGATTTGCGAGAGAACACAAAGCGTTCTGCTTTCGTATCGCACGTCTCTGAAAACATACGACTAAATACACAATTACGACTAATATTTTCTTTTGAAATGCTTCCATCAGAAGCAAATTTCAATTTGTTCAACTGCGTAAAAGCAGGAATCTCAATACGTGCAAGTTTAAAGAGCTTATGATTTTCCGTATCCATAACAAAAACCTCCCAATATGGTATATTGCCTTGTTTTCTTAACTTCAAGTACATCATATCATATCTAGAGGTATCTGTCAACACTTTTTTAAAATTTTTTATTTATATTCATTGTAAGTAACAATTGTATATTGCCCATCTTTCAATCCAAAAGATGTGGCATCGAAATCAGCAGGTACATTAAATAGTTTAATATTCGTTAAGTTTTTAATTCCATCACCAATACCATTACAAATAACTTGTCCATTTAAAGGAAAGATAAAATAATTATCTGTTGTCGATAATTTCCCTGAAGAAATCAAACTTGCGTGACTTCCATCTAAATCTATTTTAAAAGATGTCAATGCTTTTGTAGCTGTATTATTGAAATATGCTTTACCGACAAAATTTGTAATATCAATTAAATGATTATTTGTATTTACAGAAACTTCTAATGCATTTAAAGCAGTTAATCCTGAGAACATACCTTTTGCATTTTCTCCAATATATGAAACATTTACAGATGTCATTTTTGTCTGACCTGCAAACATGCTTTCTGTTGAATTTAAAACAGATGGAACATTTTTTAATGTTGGAGTAGTTGTTAAATATCCACTTGTTTTTTCTACAAAAGCAAAACTTAAATCTGAAGCAGACTTAAAATCAAAATTACTAAAATTTGTAGACGTTGCAGTTGCAGATTGCGAAAAATCTGGAAATGTATTTCCATTTACATTTGCCAAATTTTCAAAGCAACGAGAAAAATCAGTAATATTTTTAGTATCTATTATTGGAAATTTAGAACCCAAGTAATTAAAAAATGCATAAGTACTTGTATCATTTGAAGAACCAAGAGATATGCAATCATCTGCACATTGAATTATCAAAGAATCATAATAATTTGCATTTGATTTAACCACATTTGTTCTAAAATTTGTTTCTGTATTCGTTCCTCCATTCGCTTTATACAATTTGTAAGCTAACGAAACGATATTATGATTATCATTTGTTAACTTAATTGTTTTTGGAGGAAATATATTTTCTTCTGAACTTTCTGTACTATTATCTATAACTAACATTTTATAAATATTTTGTGTATCTTGAACTAAGACATTTGTATCTCCGCTCTTATACATTTTAATTGTTACAGGAGTGTATTCACTCCCATCTGTATCTGTTGCAGATGTTCCTAGTGTTTGTTCAATATCATATTTATCATTATACTTCTTTTTTGCATACGTATCAATGGTTTTAGAATTTCTTAATTTATTAAATTCTTTATCCATAATATATTGTGCTTCAAAATTTGCATCTACACTACCAATTTTTATTCGTATCGTATTATCTATATTTTTTCCGCTCATATTATTTTTAATTCCTCCTTATTTAACTATTTCTATATGAAATTATTGTATATGAACCTGTTGCTAATTTTGCAAAATCTGGATTGAAATTTCTAGGTACATTTTTTAATTTAATATCTTTAGCAGGAACTCATAAAAACATATTTAAATAATTATCACATGATGCCATATTAATTTCCCAAGGTATACTAGTTAAAGAAAAACATGCAAACATACTATCCATATTTTTTGATTTGCTTATATCTATTTCAGGAATACTTATTAATTTTTGGCAATTAGCAAACATACTACTCATACCAATAACGTATCATCTTTTTTATCATCTGTACCTTTTATATCTGTTCCGCTATCCGTTTTTGTATTATCTTTTTTATTATTATCAGAAGTATTATTATCAGAAGAAATGAAATTACTTTCATCAAATACATACATTTTATAAATATTTTCTGTTTGTTCTATTGGCGTATCACTATCTTTTTTATAAACTTTTACAGTTACAGGAGTATATGCACGCTCATTTTCATCTTTATTTTCTGTCCCTGCAACAACTTCTATATCATATTTACTATCATATGATTCACGGTCATGTACATAAATATTACTATTCGTAATCATTTTTAAAAACTCGTTATTTATAATATTATGAATAGATAAGTCTGAAATTGCATCTAATATATCGTCTGCACTATTAGATACAGAATCCATTGGATATGAAATATCTATATTTTTCCCCAAATTATTTCACCTCCATTATGATACAATCGTATACTGACCTGCTTTTAAACCAGCTTTTGAAGCGTCAAATCCTGAAGGGACATTCTTTAATTTTACTCCTGTAAGTTTAGCACAATCTGAAAACATATTATTATAATTTGTACAAGATTTCATATCTATAACACCTGTAATTGTAGTAAGATTTATACAATTATTAAACATACCACTCATATCAGTAACATTACTAGTATCCCAATTAGATACATCTAATGTTGTTAAGGAACTACATTCTCTAAACATAAAACTCATATTAGTAACATTACTAGTATTAAAATTAGATACATCTAATATTGTTAAGGATTTACAATAATAAAACATATCACTCATATTAGTAACATTACTAGTATCCCATTTAGATACAT